>Ga0126342_10006755_pt1 | contig 20408 bp, 20 predicted proteins | sample Cyp1metagenome_FD_92528 | JGI IMG/M metagenome (GOLD analysis project Ga0126342, IMG submission 92528) | Coral microbial communities from Lord Howe Island, Old Settlement Bay, Australia - Cyphastrea 1 metagenome | ecosystem: Host-associated > Invertebrates > Cnidaria > Coral ...
CACAGTGGGGATGGCAGGGAATGTCATCAGGCTCAAGAATCTCTGCGCCTCAGGGTCTGATAGACCTTCACCCTCGATCCAGTCGGTAAACATGACTTTCCCTCCGGGCTTTACGATGCGAGCCGCTTGGTCAATGATCTGTTGTTTGTCAGGCATGTAGCACCAAGCATCCTTGCTGTACACAAAATCAGCAGAGGCATCCTTCGTGCTGTGATGTCTCACTGGGGTTGGTGGCTATTGGAGGGGGGCAAAAAGACTCAGAAAAGGCAGCAGTGGAATATACAACTATCCCTGAGACATCCTTAGATACCCCATCAGCTCCATCATATCATCACCAGCAGGCAGGCCTTTCTGGCTTACTTGGAGGCCTGGGTTCCTATCCAGAAATGTTCTTGGCCAATTTATGACAAACTGCAACATCTTAAAAAATGAGCTGAGTTGATGTCCTTTCAATCCACAACCAGTAGAAGACATCCCTGCACTTTTCAAGACACTTTGCCGAGACATGTTTTTTTTTGGTCCTCTTTAGTCCATCTTTGTCTGTATACCTTTGTCCGCAACATCTTCCAAAATGGGCTGACTGGTGTTCACACCGCAACAAGTAAAGAGAAGTGAAGAGAACACTTTTCTTCACAAGAGACATTGCGGAGAACACAGCCCCACGTCCGACCAACAAAAAATGGCAGGTGGGTTGCAATAGGCCTCCAGACCCTGATAGTCTTGTCAAAACATGCCCAAACTATCCACTGCGATTACAAGTATATATTGAAATTATATATTGAAAGTGCAAGACTGTCATGGATGCCACAATGGCCCAACCCCAGGCAGCCAATCTGGACAAGGATCCGGGAGCCCATTCACCAAAGAGTTCTTGTTGATGAACTTGATCTTGTCACTGAGCCCCTCCTCCTCTGTCCTCTTCCTGCCAGTCTCCACCACGGACTTAGTGAGTTCCACTCCGATCATGGAGTCCACGCTTGCGAGGCGGACCAAGGCACGCATGCCTCCACCATTGTTGCTGTTCAGCTCAACTCCCTTCATCCCTGGCCCCACTTGAGCCCTGTGAGCTAGCTCTAAGGTGGAAGATGCTCCGCCAATGTCGATCTGCTTCCCCATGACCAGCTCCCACACACTTTGATCCGGACCTCTGTAGCACTTGGCAACGGCATCCGCGTCGGCTGCATCTTGCTCGGCCAGAATCTTCATAGCGTAGGAATTGCACCAAAGTGTCGACAAGACCGCAAGCTGCCCAAACACCATCAAAAAGCCGGGCCAAGCTACGTCAAAAGTGCCAGACAAAACAAGCTTTTTCAGCCAAACTGCTGGGAAAAAGGGGAAAATTAACGCAACATCGCGCAACCAGGTGCAGCACAAGCCACAATCAAGCCCTAAGTAAGACACAGGCTACAGCGGCTACAATTCATTCCTATGGCTCTATGGCTGCGCTGTAACTTCACAATCGGGTGAAGTAAATCCCCAAAATGGTTTGGTTTGCTAGCAAAAATGCCTTGGACCGGTGGTGTTCTGGGCCTTAACTTTTGACCCGATGTTTACTGACTTTACTCAAGCCCTGGAGTTTTGGTCCAGACTATTTGGTAAAAAAATAGTGAAAGATTTATGCACACAAATTGCCATATTGGACATTGGAAGGTTACCAAAAACATTGCATACAATGGCATACAATATCCTAAAATCCTGAGTACATATTTTTGTTAGGACAAATATGGCCCATACCCATGCCATCCCCCACTCCAAAAAAAGACTCTGGATTTGTTTATCAGAGGTCTCCGCAACATAAAATGTGAAGTTTATGTATCGTTGTTTTCCATGTTTTTTCCTTACCCGGCAAGGATCACCCTTCCTGTGCCATTTGAGTTTGTCTCAAAAAAGACTACCTATCCCTAAATCCATGGTGGATCGTCAATTGCATTATTAAACTGACCATAATTTGGGGAGATATACTGCAGTAATCATTCAAACACTCCATACGCAGCATTCTCCTCTGCCAGTTGGTTGTACTTCTGCCGTGAGGCACGGTTACCCAACTCCTGAAGGGCAAGACGTACCTAGGTGTCTGATAATGGGCTATGCCCGCAAAATTGCGGGTTTAAAGGGGCATATGATAATTGATCTTTGGAGTTGTTTCCCTCTTTCTCTCTCTCTTTCTCTCTCTCTCTCTCTCTCTCTCTTTCTCTCTTTCTCTCTTTCTCTCTTTCCCTCTTTCGCTCTTTTTCGTTTTCTTTCTCTCTCTCTCTCTCTCTTTCTCTCTCGCTTTCTCCATGTCTTTCTCCAGTTCTTTCTCCATTGCCATCTGAGGGATAGATTTACAGCAAGGGCACCCAATTTTCAAACAAACCCAACCAAGAGCTATCTTTTCTACCCTCCTTTATCTTTATCTGTCTGATCTTTGCTATCCATACATCCCCGATCATCCCCGTATCTACCCAATGGATTCATCCATCAACATCTACTTGCCAGCAATCGACTAATCATTGATCAAGAACTCCATCCATCTATCTGTACATCTCGGCCTCCGTGATCATGGTTGGATCAATTGTCTCTTGTCGTGTTCCAGATGGACATTCTGCTTCAAGAACATTATCAACTGATATCAACTGTATACGTTCTGAGCCATACTGAGCCAACAGGGAGTAGGTTGGTCTTCCGATTGATGGATACACAAATGGGATCTTAAATGGGTATGGGTCAACATCGGCAACCCCAAACAAATGTCCAAAAGTGGACGCTTCAGCCCATTTTCAGATACAGTACCGCTTTGGCGGCTACCCCATGTCCTTCTCTAGAAACTCGCCCTCCTTGCCTGTCGTTCACGGTCAAGTCTGTCAGCTGGGCTCGTGGGATCCCATTGAATTCCTTTCAATGTCTGATTCTATTGTTTAAATATAACTAATATATACTAATATGATATCCAAAACATGTTTACACTAGATTTACACAGAAAGAACATGAAAGAAGTATTTGATCCTGGATTGCTGAGATTTGCAAGAGCCTGTCCAACAAAAGTTCACAAGAAAAAACAGCCTCAGCTCCTTGGCAGCACAATCGATTCCGAATGATTCTGAGATGGGGGAAAAGGTGGGAAAAGAAATGTGTCCCAAGGAAAATGATCTACAATTTGTCTGTTTTCCACAATTTGTCTGGTTTCCATTGTTTTCCAATGTTTTCCATGTCTTTGCTGATTTGCAGGGCTTTGACCCCATGCTGCATAGTTGAGTGGAATGAAACCCCAACTTTGTGGGCCCCCCATTTTAGATTTAGAGCCCATAGCAGCTAATGAGAATGCATGCCAATACATACTAATGCAGCCCCGCCATGCCCCCTGCATCCCCCTACTAGAACTGGAGTACAAACCCTGCAGGTGTCCCAGCCTTTGCGAGTCGATGCGTCAAAGACCTCAAATATCTGAGAAGCTTACCCAAGGGTAATGCCAAAAGCCCCAAGCCCCTGACATCCCTGACCGGCGCAAGATCTAGCAAGGCAATGCAAGGCAACTATCTTGTGCACAAAAAGGTTGCTTGGATTCTAACATCATGTCTGCATGTCTGACTGGCAAAATTCACACACTGACCTAGCCAACGTTTGCCCTAATTTTGCGCGTGACAAAAGCTTGCGTGTTGAAGGGTGTCCTACAGGTTTTTACAGAAACCTCTGGGCAGATTGGCAAATTCAACCTGGGATTGATAAAGCTCCAGTGCAAGCCCTGAGAATTCAAATGATGACTTGGTTGCAAGTTGAATTCGTAGATCACCATTGAATCACCATCACCATTAATGTGGTACAGTAAAGCAATCAAACATCCCCAATTTTATCAAAGAACAGGTGGTCTAAACCCTCCCAAATGGTAGCTTTACAATGGTCTACCACATTAATCATCCCACAATGAGAGTCGTCTGCAGCACTGTCACCACTTCCACCATTGGGACCATCGAAACAGCCAAGGGACATAGTCAATGACCTTCTGCAAGTCAGCTGGCAAAACACCTGAGGCTGGGTCCCATGGATGATCATCATTTTCATCGCTGAATGGCCACAAATTGAGCTATGATAAGCTGCACTTTTTGAAGCCTCAAATATATTAAATATCGTCAAATCATCCAAATCTACGGTGAATTCCATTGAAAATATTGACATGTCATGACATGTCCACTTAATTAAATCCCCATTCCCCATATACCACTCTTATATCACCTAAATCCCCACGGGTTTTTCTACGAATTTTACGAATCGCCATCCATCGAAACAGCCATGGCACGCAGCTGCGCCGCCTGCACGTGCCCTAAGATCTGGTGAGCGCTGTGCGCCACGAAGCCAAGGAAACCCACCTGGACCTCGGCTGTGCTGCGCTTCGTCTTGGATCCGTCCTGGAGGATTTTCGGATCGGTCAGATATGGTCAGATGGTCATGGATGCGACCATTCGACCATGATTGGATCAAATGGGGAGATCTGCAAATGTAGATTTGCATATACTTTGTTTGCATGCATGTAAGAACTATGCATATGATTTCTATATATTACTATGCTAAATATGGACACAAACATGGTGTATATATATATATGGGTGTGTGTGTGTGTACATATATATATATATAAATTATATATATATATATATTATACATATATACCAAAAAAAAATAATATACACAATAAATAATATATAATGTATATATATTATACATTATACATATAATCATATAACATGTACATGGTTCAGTGAGGTACGGTAGATATCATGGGGATGTGAACCAAACAACGTTGGGATATTGATATTGCTGGATCTGACAGCCAGCAAGTCAACATCCCAAAATCCCAGCTTATCTTCCATAGCAATCTACCACTGATGCAGTACTTTGGCCTCCACCACTCCATGGAAATGAGGTATCTTCCCATCTTTGCCGCTTAAACCATTTTAAACCCACATTGATGCTGACGAAGATGTGACTTCATATATTTCATGGCGGTGAGAATCTAACACTCTACTGGATGATCGAATTCATCTAGAAACGTTGCAGATCACTGGAGGGCACCTGCTACCAGTATTGCAGGTTAACATCCGTCTTCGTTCGGATGAAATCATGTCTGTTGGGAGATAGCATTCAATTCAAAAAAGCCATTGTACTCTAAAAAATGATGGCTTCTCATGAGTTTCCATCGCCAGCTTGCCAGAGGTCTCTGCTTACTTGTTTTCATCATATTCAGCTAAAATCCCGATTCCCAAGACTATCCAAAAATTCGATGGTGTTGAAATCCCAAAATCATATGTTCCATCTAGTTTCATCTATAGTTTCTATCATGTTCATTCATTTTCTATATGCTTCGATTGGATGATCCAAGGACCCCATCAACTTCCAGCAGCTCACCCCGTCTCCTTCGGCGGCGCCCACCGTCCATCCAGCTGTGCAGTTCTGAGGCGCTGCCACAGCATGCGATCCGTCACACAGGAGCTGATCAAGGCCACCAGCATCAGGCAGAGAACCTGGTCCACTGGAAATCTATGAGGAAATCTTGGGAAATTATGGGAAATTTATATAGCGAATCTACAATAGAATCAGGATTTGATGGGATTTGCTTGATGTTTGACTCAAACAAATATGATATTCCCATTTCGATTCCCCAGTTCTTTCTGTTTCTATTCCCATTTCGATTCCCAAGTTCCCTAGATTCCCCATTGCTAGCGGATATCCCATTGGGACAATCAAAATGCGCCGACTCAGCAAATCGGGGTGGTGTTTCCCGCCCAAAATAGAAAACCCAGCGGGAAAAACATAAAAACTTCACCAGGCACGAAAAAAGGATCCTCATTCTTCTGCTTAGTTTTCCATGCTGGTTGCTTCATCTCTCCAAATTCATGATGACAACTTATATTGTGTCAGTCACCCGTGAAGACAAACATGGAGAAAAAAACGTTGCTGTTGAAAACTGTCATTGGGTTCCAAGGCCTAGTTTTGAGATGGTTTGAATACCAAGCTTTGTTGGTGCCACCAAACTTCCCAAGGCGTTCAAATGGGTCTGCCCCCATGATGGTTCGCGCAGCACGGTGCCCAGCTACTGAAAAGAAGGTCATCCCAGCACCGGAGGACCACCAATCAACTGGCGACGGATGTTGTTAGCCCTCGAGCACTTTCAAAGCTTTCAGGACATGGTGCGAACACATACGCTAATATAGCATGTATACACACTTCACCGATGCATTATGATACAGTAATATATATATATATATATATGATAATCATGTAATGTATAATATGTTGCACAGACAAAACCTGAGTTTAAGTTTGTGGGTCGCGTCCCCCCCCAAAAAAAAAAAGCAGCCGTGAGTACGCCATTATGTCGGCCCTAACCAAGACAAAAAAAAGAGCAACAACTACAACCATTCTTTGGCACACCCGTGGAAACTAATGTTACAAAGCCAATGAGAAACCATGTCCGATTCTTCCAGAAATTATATCAGGTCTGTGGTCTTAAACCACCCCCAGTTGGTTTTATTGTGTATTCACATGGGTTAAACATGTTCACTGAATAGCTGGCGCCTGTTCGCAAAGAGGAGATGGCATTCCAAGAGAACAGCTCCTGGCCTTGCAGGGAGAGCAACCTCTGGTGTCATGAAAGATGGCTAGCTGGGAAATCCCCGAACTAAATGGAGGTTTATAGCTGAGAAAATGACATGTTCTATACTTATATAAATATCTATAAATGGGTGGCCTTCCAACAAGCCATGTTTGATTACCGGATGGTATTCGGGAAAAAGGAAGCATTTGTCGATGCATGTCGATGCAACACTGTTCTGAACCTCAACATTTCTCCCAAAATTCAAGAAACCAGCCATTTCCATAACCAATGTCCATCCATTTGGTTCCATCCAATCCATTTCCATTCATTTCCATACATTTCCATCCCCTACCTCCAAGACACTCCACTTCTAGCGATTGAAATTGCCACAACTCCGCCGAGGAGACGCCCCCCAGGTTTCGGCCGCCATGCAGCCATAGGATCGGGGTGGCCTTGGGATGTGGGGTAACTCTCCAGCGATGGGAACATCGATAGGAAACCCGAGCTTTCTAGCAGCCGAAAATAATGGGCCTTTGTCATGTCCTAAATTTCTTGAAATGCGTATTTTGATGTCTTTTGCTGTTTTCAGCATCAAATTCGGCCTTCCTAATCGAAAATTCTGGGATCAAGGTGAGCTGAGAAGACTTGACTGCAGGAGAGTTGTTTTGATATGAAAGGGCTTCCTGGCCCAGATTCAATATGAAAAAATGCTCTTAAACTTCACGCAGACAGAATGCACAGATTCTGACAAATATTGGAAAGATGCAGCGGAAGACAGTACAAAAAGCAAACAGTACAAAAAGGATACAAAAAGGAAATGATAGATCATCTCGGCAAGTAGAGATGGACATGTCCACAAATATATGTAGTGGGTTTGGAATCCCTATGGCCGAACCCAGGATCACCACAATCCGGAACTTGGATGAACTTGGGACTTTGTCAATCCCGCAAGCATTTTCCAGGTGTAAAATCGCTGACAGTGTCCATTCTGAATCATTCTGACCATTCTCGCCCGGTCAAGTGGCATTTGTTGCAACGAATGCCCCCACATGCTCCCACATCTGTGTAGGGCTTCGTCCCTGCAGGCTCCAGTGATTGTTCGCCACGTTGAATTTCCAGAGCTCACCGCTCGACCAGCCGCCGTGGACCCAAACTTCTCCATGGCTGCCTCGGATATGGAATGAGATCACACAGGGACCTGCTTAAAAATCATTTAAGATCTATCTGCAATGGCTTTATGTAAGTCTTGTCTGAATCATCCTACTGACTTTTGAGTACTTGTGGATACTTGTGCCTGGTTCTTGAAGAGTATTTCTTTGAGGCTGGCTGCCTTGTTGCACACCCCGTACTGGGGATGGGCAAGTGCTGCACATACTAGGCCCTAACTAGGCAGCGTCCGTGGGGTGTACGAAATTATCCATGGGTCTCAACTCTAAACCTATATCGTCACCTCTGCACCATTCCTCAGGTCTGTCAAAGAAGGTTGTTCCTTCTCTATAATGTCAAGCTTGAATCATCTTGACATCTCCAATCAATAGCCACCCTTTTTTTGACTGCGTGGTTTACCTCAACAGTGACAGCCATGACGACAGCAATGGCTTCTCACCCTCTTGGTCCAACCCGGCCAAGGTACCGTCCCATGCCGCCACATGTCCCCAACAGCGGGAGGGACCACTGCCGCTGGCCACTTGGGACCATTGGAGTCTTGGAACATCAAAGGTCCAGAGATCGTTGAAACCTTCCTCCGAAATGACTCCGCCACCATGAATCCACAACCGCCTGAAACCACAGGCGATGGGGCAAACTGGGATGGAGATGGATGGAGGCTGCCTGGATTCTTCAGGATGTTGTGAAATATGGCTGGATGCCATGGCAAACGTCTGTCTCCTACATCTCCTAAGACAGCCGGGACGGCAGGCTGGCTTGAGCCCCCATGATGAATATTGATGAATAACCTTTGCTGTGCAGCTGATTTTTGTTCATGTGCTGCTTGGCCACTACGCTGCTGCCGGGCTCTTGTTGAAAGAACAAAGGCTACTTGTCGTGACAAAATGAACAAATCCAGTGCTAAATCGTGTCAATATTGGATGCGACTAATCGCCATATGGATCCATGCCCAATTTTACAATTTAGGGATTACTTTGATTACTTTATCATGCCGCATGCCCAAACATTCTGAATATTGGGGTGCTCCATTAATTATTCCCCTTCCCCAAGGCCACAAGGTGGCAAAAGCCATCTACAGACTGCCATGGCTAGGACAATCCATGGGGTCTACCAGGCTACCGCATCCATCTAACAGTTCCTTGGAATGACACTATCCCCTGGTTGGTGGTTTCAACCCATCACTGGATGAGGAGACACTACAACTGCCCAAAAAAACTCGGATCTTCGTGTGCGGAGCTTCACATCCCGCAGATACACGAGCTGTGCTGGCAGAAAGCCAGGCCCGTCCGCTGGAAATGCGTAAATGATGGTTTCAGCATGTTTCAGCCCTGAATAATGTGAACCTCATCGGGAATCATACCCATTCCCAAACAGGATGGACATATGGTATTTATTTCGGAAAAAAAATAAAGCTGCGAATAGAAGTGTGCAGCCCTTAAGGTCTATTCACATGAGGCAGCCTTGACTAGTGGCTGTGCTCGCTTGTGTGGCAGAATCGCCATTTGTGATGACTATATCCCCATGTTTGGTCAGTAAACTCCGAACTCCCCTACGATCAACCAGTTTACAGCAACCCCCCAAATAGATAGACAAGTTGGAAACCAGGAAATAGGATGAAATAGGTAAATATCATCTATATAATAATCATCAAATATCATCTATAATTTACCTGGAAACACGGTTCGATTTGTTTTTGGGCACCCGCCTCTTTGTTGGATCAAAAACAGCCACGTGGTCGTGGCGGGCCGAGGGCCCACTGTTCCCCGTGTCAAGGAGGCTCCAGCGCTGAGCGTCGACGTCAAAGGTCCAAAGGTCGCGAAAGACGCGAAAGCCGTCCCAACCTGGAGCGTATGGTGCCGAAATGGGTTGGTTATAACCATGATATACCATGACATAAGCCAATATAACAGTTAATCATATGATATGTGGGACTGAAGTAATGGGAAGATGACCAGAAAAATGAGAACGGAACTTGGGTGTAGCCAACAAATGGACATGTGTACGGAGATGGTATTACATAGTATCACCAGCAAAACCGGTACTTACTCTGATAAATGAGGATAGGACCAGCGAAGATGATGATTTTAACCAGCCAATATGGGGAGCCTACCAATATGTTTGATAGAACTGGTGGGTGATTTCAGCTACCAACTGACTACACAAAAAGTGGTCCACAATATGGCTTTCCCTGTGCAGAAATGGAAACCTGATGATGGCTTTGGAGACATTATAAGGCATCATTATATATATATATATATGTGTGTGTTATAAATGTTATTGCGATTAGAGATAGTCACCGCATGTTACCTTCTATTTTTGGATATGTTTGGCACAGGATTAGCCTCAAAAAACTACAAGTCGGAAGATCTGCCTGTTTCATCCCGGCCCATTCAGCGCCGCGTCACCGCCGTGAATCAACAGGCTTCGACCGGTGTCATCGAAGGCCGCAACGTGATCATGACCTGAGGGATGTGCGACAGCTGGTCAGGTCCATCATGGGCGGTTGTACCAAGGTAGTCTTCCAAGCCACTATTTCTATGTTAGTTGGAGGGATGCTAGCGCATCAATTTACATAATCATTCAGCAACAAATACCAAACTTGGGGAGTTCAGCAGCAAGAATAGCGGAGTGAAACAAAAAACATCAAAAAACTACGGGGGAGTTGACAAAGAAGAATGGCGGGAAGGAAACAACAGGACATGGGGATTCAAAATGGAATCACTTCTTAGCAACAGTGTGAGGAGTGGAAAGCTCGCAATACCATTGTCCGCTGAAAAGACCATGCAACTCTTTGGCTGCATCTGGTTTTTTTCATGTTTTTTCATGTCGGTCTGCCAAAGGATTAAACGTCAGACACCCCATGCGCGTTGTGTTTTGCATGAACTTTCCATATGCAACCTGGAGGGCTGCTCCAGTTGAGCCATGCCCTATATGGCTCAAACAAAAAAGTTGCCAAAATCTGCTGCCCCCATGGCTCTTAACGGTCTTAAGTTGGCTCATACCCGAAGCCTTGACCACCTGCCACCTGCCGGCGGGTCACGTGCCGTAGGACTGACATCCAAACTGAGGTGCAACCAGCGCTCGGTGGCGGCATGGAACATCCAGAGGTCCTGGAGGTTACTTCTGGAATTCCATCCTGAAGCAAGGCCGAACCCCGTAACTCTGAGGTCAATGGATTGGTTTGAGGGAAAATCTGTTTTAACAAGACTTCAGGCGGAGTTTCCTGCAAACTAATTTGCGCCTTCAGGTGTCCCCACCAACGCTAATGAAGAACCGCTGAATGGCCTGACAAGTTCACATCCAATGAATATTTCTACAGAGCCCTTTGAAATCCTTTGAACCTAAGAAAAATGCGGTACTTGGGCAATGGCAATGGAAAATCTCCTGCAGATGGTGGTTTGAATGGGAAAATCAATGAAAATCATCTATAAATATAAATGTAAAATAATATAAGTATATAAATATAATATATATATATATATATATGTAAACTATTATTTATATATATATATATATAAATAGAGAGGGGGAAGAGGAAAAAAAAATATATTAAATATTACAGGATAAATTAGGATTAATTGGTTAATTTTCCAGCAAGCCACGTGTGGTTATTATCGGATAGTACATACCTTTGGCCCACTCTCCGGCCCTCCGGCAGTGCCACATCGTGCGCACGCACGAAACCGAGATTCCACCGTGCACCCAGAGTTGTCGTGTCTTCGGGTCCCAGGCCTGGGGTATCCACTGTTGCACTATTTTCTCCATGGGGAAATCTTAGTTGGCTTCCCTCTGATGAATTTGGGGAGCCCACCATTGTCGACTGGATCTGGCCCTCTCTCTCTCTCTCGCATTCTGTTGGGATTATCCCTATCTATTCAATCCGCCATCTAAACCAGTGGTGTTGGCCCTGTGCCGCAACAAATTATATTTAATATTATAATATTAATAATATATAATATAATATATATATATATATAATTATACTATAATACACAATCGAAGCCCCCATTTGGACCCATTTGGGCTGATGATTTCCATGATTTCCCAGCCAGTGAGGTGAGAGTACCGCCAAAAACCCCCCAAACACCCTGAGCTGTTCAGCAGGGATGCGCAAACGTGTGCCCAGCGTTCACTTGGTCCTGCGCTACCTGAGGGCCACGGGGCCATTTTTCGGGCCTGCTCCGGGATCTATCGAACACTCCCAATATTGAAATATCTTACCATATAAAGCATAAATATGGCATAATATGGCAATATGAATCACCTATTACAGCGTGTTAAATCATTAATGATGATAACTGAATATAACTGATGTTTTCATGTGTGTGGAGCGAGTTGGAGTCTACTCAAACTGTTTGACGTACATATGATACATATGCATCGCCTGATCGGGACAGTAGTGAATGCTGAGTTTTGCATATGGGTCAAAATTATCACTACTGATGGGTAATTACAAGTGACCCATTAGCACAGCATCTTACAATAGTATTGGCACCCTGATGGGTCATCAAAATTATTCAAAATTCTTGGGACAAGGAACCGCTGCTGACCAAGTTCCATGCTCGACTTCGCACGTCAAACTTCCAGAGGTCTCTGAAAGCTCTCTGACCATCCCATCCTCCGTGTAGCCAAAGAAGTCTATGACCCATTTCCGGGCCCGCATCCCAGGCTGCGACATGTTCGTAGCGGGCCACTGGGCCAGAAGCATTCTTCTCGACAGTCCAGTGGCCCGACATGGGGCGAACGGTTGAACCTTTGAAGGATAGAGTCTTTGTCAGTTACTGCATACGTGTTCCAAAAGGAAACAAGGCTCTTCAATTGCATGTGGCGCCAAAAGGATCAAAAGGGCAGTGAGGGTAACTTTAAGGCATTTTAAGGCTCCACTGTTCCTGCAGGGTTTCGTGACCGTGAGTAAGCATTTTCAGAAGGCATCATACAACATCATACCTTTTCCATCCTGGGGGAACCACACCCAGAGTTTCACATCTTCAACGCTAAGAGCAAGCGGCGGCAAAAAGCTACGCACTTGGGCGGATATGCTATGTCCAGTCAGGTGGGCAAGCATGCAGGAAATCGTCACTCCTACAGGTTTCCTATGGTTTCCTAGTAATTACCCTTGTTTCTAAAAACCTTCCCTGATTCTATCACCATGCTCTGGAGTCTCCTGACCCAAACCCAAATGCTCCACTCTGTGGCACCTCCTCGCATTGATACGCGGAGCTTGAGGCGTCTGAGGTCTCGGAACCCATTTCAGATGCCGTTTCCGTTGGAACTATCATACCATATCATGACAGATCCTCACTGATTAGCGTCAAAACTTGTCATTTGACCCGGACTTTGGACTTCCGGCTTGCAATGCCTCAAAGAACTGATTCAACATTGGCTCTGTGGCTTTGTGAAACTCACCGACTATGGGCCTTTCTGGCCCTCAATCAGACCACGCTTGAGCCCCAGCAGAGCCGACGTAGCGGAGAAACTGATCGATGTCTGAAACTACCGCAGGGAGCACATCAGTCCATGGGATGACTCAGGAAGAAATTATCCGCAAAAGTTGTACCAAATACATCCAAATATTAGTGGATGATGGGAATATTTACATGAACCCCCTATAATTAGCGGGGAAAGCACGGTTGTCCTGTGGATTTTCCCTTAATCCATTGAGATAAGTGTTCCATTCTTCTTAGTTGTCCCCCTTTTGATATGTAGTTTCACTATGTCGTTATGACCATAGATGCCGTGTTTGCCCCTTGCGTCCCATTGTGACGACCAGCTGGCAACTGAGTCTGAGTGTGGCTCAACATGGCTCCGACCCTCTCCGCAATCAAGTGATGATCGGGGTTGCCTGCCCAAAATGGCTGGAGCAAGAGAGCAATCACCACAGGGAGTCCCCTGGATAGCTAAGGTCAACCATGTTTTATGGATCTTTATGGTAGATAAATATCTATCCCCCTCCCTTTAGAGAGATATACTGTGTGTACAATTGTATATATATATATACACACACACTTAGTGGGGTTTATAGTTTATAAATGTTGATAAACTAACTAGCACTAGCTCATAACTGAGGGACACCACCTTGCAACTCAGGTAAATTGTCATTTATGGTCATTTCTTGCGTCAATCTTCCAAAATGAACCCCACTCCAATCCAGGCAAATGGATATCCGGAAATCACCATGGATGGTTTCCTTTGAATTTTGGGTGATTTGCTTTCGAAAAAAGACCCTGTAACAGTAGGATCAGTTCCAGAACGATATGACTGCATATATAATTAATAATCTTTGGATCCCGGCCTGCAAAACATGGCAAAATTGATCCCTCACATGGCGCCCAAATCCCACCCAATCAGATCCCCCCATGATATCCGTAGCACCGGTCCTCGGAAATCGAAGGCCTCCAGCCGCGATAGGACTTCACCAGCCTGGTAACTGGAAAAATGGATGGTTAATACTACTGCAACACTAAGAAAATCTATGGTCCCCCGGGTCTTTAATTTTGACCCGTACCCATGTATTTCCCTAGGGTAAACTAGCATAGATGTGGAAAACCAATGTTTTTTTAGTAGGAAAATGATCTGCAAATGATTGGGTTCTATGTTAGCTTACCAGGGGTTAAAACCTATGACACCATCTGCGGGGTGATATCTTGCAATTTATCAGCTATTTCATGATGTTCACCAGGGTACGAGGGTTTTGACCAAGAGTCATGTAATTCAACTAACCACGGATGATATATATATATATGTATGTATGTGTATATATATATATATGTATGTGTATATATATGTATATATATATGTATATACATATATGTATGTATATATGTATATATATTATATATATGAATTATCCAGAGAGGATTTCTTAAATATTCAGCTCGTTTGCCTGACGCTGAAGCAGTTTGTTGCTTTCCACCTTCAGATTCATATTTCATTTAATTCAACATCATTCAACATCATTCAACATCATTCAACATCATTCAACAACAACAACAACAACAACAACAACCACAACCACAACCACAACCACAACAACAACAACAACATTCTTGGGGTGTATCCAAAAAGCTTCCCATCCCAGCCCTTAAAATCATCAAATCCTTCCAGCCCGGCCAGAAAGCTGGCTGCTGTGCTGCTGCAGCCACCAGGTCGTCCTGAAGGGCTTGCATTTGAATCTAAGCCATTGTAAACAATCTGCTCATGATTTTTCATGTCTTTTCCTGGTAATATTTCTCCGTGAATGCTTGGGATACGATCCGCATCAACTGCTTGAAATAATTCGGACATACAAGTTGCCAACCAAACATCAGAAATCACGTGTAGATGGGCCGGAACTTGTTGGATGTGTCGAGCTAGGCCATGTGCAATCAGACCGGATGCGCCACATTACAACATGAAAATCGGGACGTTCCGTGTTATAACTTGGCAAGGGAAGTCCCTATATTCCAGAGGTATCCCAAAGCTTTACATAATCAAGAAACCAGCAAAGCTTCCAAAACAGCATGTTTGTTCACCAGCGGCTGCACGTTGGACATTGACAGAGAGAAAAAACGAAACGAAACAGTAATGTTGGCAAGAACGATCCCACACAAAATGCAGCAAACATAAACAAACCATAGGGAACACAAGGGTTTGTCGCTTGGAAAATGATTCAACTCCCACAGTTTGTCAACTCCGGGCCCGGTCGACCCGGATGCACCGGCCTAGCGGTCGAAGAAGCAAAGGCACAATGCCATCGCCGTCGCGGAACTCGTAGCTGCCATCGCCTAACAAGGCCAAGGTATACGGTAGACCCAGCGTCAATCTGAGGATCAAAAAATGTATCCATCATGACATTTATATATGATAGATTATGATAGACTGCAAGTACATGGATTTTATGGCCTCTGCATCTCTACATGGTAGGATATGTTAGAATAATATAGAACGTCACCATGTGTATATATATATATATATATATACAATTATAATCAATTATATACATAATATATATATATATATGTATCTGTAATATATGGGCTATATTATGTTGCAGCACCATAGTATCTTTGGCCATGACCCATGGGCCTTCGTAAACCCGCAAGTTTTGAACCAAGAAAGGCACCCTCTGTGAATCTGATCTAGCAATGAACATTTCCCATTTATATTATTATAGATGAATATATTTGGGACCATTTAGGGGGTATTTGATATTACTTGGCTTTTCTTAGCAGTGGGGGCCATGGGACAACACAACTTCCCAGTGAGAAACTTCTGAGTTACTCTTGTGAAACTTCTAAATGAGAATCTTCTGAGATACGTTCTTCTTATCACCTTTGAAAGGTGGCCTCTCGTTTCTTCGTCGTCTTCTTCTCCTTCTTCTATTTTGTCTTGTTGTATGTATATATATGTGTGTGTGATATCTCTATATATATATATATCTATATATCTATTATATATATAATTATAATTATATATATATACCTGTGAACTACCCTCTGGTCTCTGGTAATCGAACATGGCAATGAACAATTCGCCATGTATAGATGATTCAACTGTAAAGATTGCCCTGTCAGATTCCCAAAGGATATCCACATCCACCCGATGGTTGGGCTCCCCGCTCTTCCTCACATGGAGTCCACTAACATAGCTGAAATCCTCTGCTGTACCACCAGCAACATCCAAACGACCCACCTCAGGGCACAGCTTGTCCCAAGCCTCCTGAAATCTATGCAACATTCCTCATGGGTCATGGGTCATGGGTCATGGTTGGTCATCATATGTCATCATCCAGGTATGGAAGAACATTGCCAAGATTTGAGATCACCCTAAATATCTCCAAATAATGCAACATACTTTAACATAGCTATTGAAAATGGACAGTTAGGCAATTTCGTTCGTTGATTTACCTACGAAAAAAACGTGATTTTACATGGTGGTGATGTTCCATAGCTTCATTCCACACTGGTCACCTTGATCCATTGCTGGACCCAACTTCCAAATCGCTCTTGAGGGCTGCACAAAGACCGGCGGGGATTCGCCCACTCTGGGCTGATCCTTGGCGGGCACCCGCTAACCTGGAAATGGGATTGATATTTTCATTGTTTATTCATAATATTCCCAATGATCCCCATGTTCACTAAGGTCAATGGAAGCACATTGCAAATGATCTTTCTGAACCATGGTTGATAATGAGCCAAGGTTGTAATCAATGGATGGTGGGGAGAACAGGGTTCCCGGGGAAGGTCATGTTCCTGATTGTTCATGTTTGTTGCAGACAACCCAAAATGGACACAGACCCACTATAAAGATCTATAGGGGATTATATGATATCATTGATATCATGTATAATATACACTGCACATACCGAAAACATATCATATCATCACATGTTGCTACCTTTGGCACCCCACATGGTCCATTCTGGGTGCACATGATTGGCCTTGGGATAGCGGCTATGCTTGGTTGAGCCAGGGCACAATTCCAGTAATTAGTTCAATGTATTTTCAGTTCTACAGTTGTTGTAGCTTTATCGTTCTATATCCATCTATATCCCCAATACTATTGGCTCAATCGTGCAGGGTCAATTGGCTGCCCTGAGTCACCTCTGGGTTCCCCCGTCACCGATGGGCGTCAGGAAGCGAAGGATCACCTTTGAGGTCTGGTGAGGAATTCTCGATCCAAGCTCAAATGGATTGGTTGAAGGAAAAAAAACATGAACCATTACAGAAGACCCGACACCCCAACCACTTTGACGGTAACCTTGGAGAGGATAGTGTTCGTATGTCCCCTCAATCTCAACCGATGTTCATGGTGCCCGCATGTTCCCACGGGCATTTGTCTTGCAAAGCTACCACCATCGCAAAATGTCACAAAATTGACCATATTTGGAGCCCGTTTCAAACGCGGAAACTAGTGCCATGATCTGGCAGAAGTCTTTCAATGACTTTGAATGCACATTTGCCGGAAGCTTTAGCAAGGCAATTGGGGAGTGAGACCATTGCTTTGATCGGCCATCAAGGGGATCCGAAAGTGTTGGTAAACTTTGGTAAATCACTTGAAGGATTGACATGTGGATTGCATTTCATAGATTTTCATAGGGGGTACTGGGCGTACTGAGGTCTAGCTCCCCAAAAAAAAAATGGATGTGCCTCACAATGCCTCACCTTCCAGCCCAGGTCAGCAGCTAAGACATACTAAGACAGCTAGCTGCTTGGTCGTTTTAATCGCTTTAACCGCCTTGAAACATAGGAATGTCCATTGGAATCATCCGCTAAGATCTCAGCTTCCGGCGGCCAACGAAAAAATCATAAAATCCGAGGGTGTCTGCAAGGCGGCTGAGGGGCTCACAGGATCTTCATCAGTTGGGAGTTCTGGAAGAATCTGCCCCAAAAAGAACGCGTGATTTTGTTCAAAAAACGAATAAGATCGAATAAGTGAATAAGTCTGTGTGAAACCACAAGCAAAAAAGGTGGAACTTAAACAACATCTGGACCAGGCACGGACTTCGGATCAAATCAGCAACTATGTTGGACCTCTTCAGAGGCCAAGGTCGAACGGATGCTGGGTAGAAGACGGATGCTCATCCTCAACATGGCCAACATGACCGGGATTCCTATCTTTAGTGGCTTATATGCATTATATATACACACATATATATATATATTAGCTATATATATATGTGTATGTGTGTGTATATGTAAATGTAATGTATACTATCGACTATAAAATGTTTTATCTGTGTGTATCCATGTGTCTGCTGTATAACTCTCCATAAGGTTTTTTGTATTACAGAAAGTCAAGAGATGGTTTGAAACACACAGAAATGTAGTTTTAGACGGCTTCCGTGTATATATTCTGTATCGGTTGATTTCGACAGATTCCATTTCTATATCTATTCTTAGTATTGACTTAAGACAGACAAATAGCAATATATACTGGCACAGATCCAAGGAAGAAACGTCATCAATTCAATCTCTCCTCCCACCAGGCGCAAAAAAAAGGGTCCCTTTTCGAAACCTCCACCATTCGTTCCTTTACCTTGGTGCCTGGGTCTTGACTTTTGGAGGACTTCTGCATGGGGGCACTATGGGATGTCATCCCATCTTAAGGATCTCCTAAGGCCCTTGACAGTGCAAGTCCCTAGACAGGAATCCACATAAATCCTGACAGACATATTCGATAGATATCTATATATATATAATTATATAATATTATAATTATATATAATTCTATATATATATATACGTGAATTATACATGTATGTATGTGAAATAGCTATGGATGTGATCACCCCCAAGAAAAATCAATAAGCATCAATAAACAAGAATAAACAAACGTGAACCGTGGATTTCCGCGCGTGGACCATTTGCATTGGACTCAGCCGCCGGGCTTTTGTGAGGCATTCTGGCATACAAAGAAGCACCTGGCAGCCATCATTGGTCTATCCAATTCGCGCGAGCATTTGAGCGGGGTCTATGGGATTCAAGGTGGGCCCTGGCCACCCACCAAGGACACTTCACTGGGCATGTTGCTGCCTCACTTGCGTGCGCATGCCATCCAAATCAAGACACTTCATGAAACATTCAGAGTATAAAGCATATAAAAGCATATATAATATACTATAAGACTGTCAGCTGCGTCTTGAAAAACACAATTGCACTCCTGAACCTAATTACAGTAGTTAACCTGGAACATGTTTTAGCCGTGTTATTCCCTGTTGCTCGCCATTTTTTTCGTGAGGAACATCATCGTCCCCGCGAGGCCGGGCCCAGAAAGCCAAGGCGCTCCAGACCGAAGTGAGGATGCTGAATGCGCGCCATCCACCTAGCGATGGCCCCTAGCTGCCCTAGCTGCCCTAGCTATGTAGCTTTGAAACGAAGGACGGGCTCCTCTTTGATGATCTCGTTGGTGGTTTTTTCATCATTTTTCCAGTGCCCCAAAACCAGATACAACGGGGGGCGTAATCATCCCGGAGAGGGATTGAAACAAAATCAAAGAATGACAAATGTTCAAAATCACCGACGAGCAGTTTTTGCCCTGATGTTTTTCACTCGGGCTGCCTGTCACTGTTTGGCACCGGCACCAATCCCAAATTGATCCTAATTGCATATGTTGATGGTGGAATAGCCCCAACAAACAAGGAAAATGAACCCCTTGGTCTGACAGCTGCACCCAAACTGCATCAAAATGTGGCAATCCTAATGGTACACTACACTAAATCATACCATTCAAGGGGTGACATTGGGGCGACTAGAAACCCTTCCGCCACACCCAGAGTTGATTGAAATGAGGTCCCGCACTCCGAGAACACTGGCCTGAGCTATGTCATGGCCAGGGCTGTTCCCTAAAATAGAAATAGTCCAGAAATTTGGATGTAAAAACATGTAAACACATTATCTAAAAACCATCCCAACGGCAACTTGCAGCATTACAAGTTTCAGCCCCACACGTCACGGCGATGCGTGGCAGCTTCAGCTCGCTGCAGCAATGGGAGATGTCGCGCCTCAGTGGAAGGAATAAGACCATGGTCTGTAGCGATCTGGTTTGTAGGGTATAGATGTATGTGTATATATATATATATACTGTTTTTATGTGTATATATATATATATAATGTGGTTATATACGCCAAATGTGGCAATATCCGGTAAATTATGGTTGATGATGCCGATTACTGATATTGACATGATGAACCCC
>Ga0126342_10006756_pt1 | contig 20407 bp, 12 predicted proteins | sample Cyp1metagenome_FD_92528 | JGI IMG/M metagenome (GOLD analysis project Ga0126342, IMG submission 92528) | Coral microbial communities from Lord Howe Island, Old Settlement Bay, Australia - Cyphastrea 1 metagenome | ecosystem: Host-associated > Invertebrates > Cnidaria > Coral ...
ATTGTTTTTTAAAGGGGATCAATTAAAAGTCAAATTGGCCAAACTGAAATTTTCGGAAATTGGAGATGGATGCCTGTTTTTAGTATTAGGGGGACGTTTAGTATTAGGAGGAAGGGATTAGATGTATAATGTGTGTGGTAACTTATAGTATGGAAAGTATCAACGTTCCCTAGTATACGAGAACACATGCATGTCGTTTCGAGTGGAGGATGAGAATGGGGTGATTTGGGGGAGTGTCCGCAAGAGGTGCTTGAATCTAATGGAATCAGCCTACCACATGATGCAGCCAAAAAATGTTTGAATTTTGTTGATTTGATACATGATGAAAAATTGATAGTTCGATGCTGAAATGACCACTTTTCTGGGTCCAGTGGTGCCTATACACATACAGTACTAACATTCACGGAAAAGAACACACCAGCCAATCGTGGTTTCATCGAACCCCCACATGCAGAACATTTTGGACTCATCGGCTCATGTATGACATTGGAGCATTGACCAGATACTTCCAAGCTGATGAATGCGTTCGGACAATATGTTGAAGTTGTTTAAGTTAATGTGGGAAATCCTTGGCCATAAACCTACCATTTGGGGATGGTATGGGATGGTTATCCTTTATAATTCATAATCCTACCCATTTTTGGTGATTTTGGGGATGCTGTATGATTGGGTTTACCACATTACTATTCTTTGACCTCGAACTATTCCCAAAAATAGTCCCCGTCCCCCCAAAAAAGAACACAGTTCCCAATGTTTTCCTCTAAAATACCCAAATGGGGGTGTTCCAAAATGGGTACCATAGGATTGTCCATTATAAAACATCATAACACGACTAGTTTGGGGTGCCCCCCCCATTTTTCGAAAGCCCGAACTCTTTTCGGCGCCGACAGACTTCAGGGTGCCGCTGACTGGCGCATCCTCAAAGAGGTCGTCGGATTCCGGGATTTCCGCGCGGTGCTGGGCAGTGGTGACAATAAAAAGACGGGGGGAATTGAGAAATACGCAGTGAAATGGCCATGGCTATTAGTTACAGCTGGTTTTTTCTATGATGATACATTCCATTACAGTAATTGGGTTATAAGTACTTACAACTGGTATTTCGTGCCATAACATGCCATAAGTGTATGGGTTGGTCTGAAAAACAAAAAACACTGTAACATGTAAGAGGGAATAGGGAAAATCACTGGTTGCCTGGGATTACTTTATGGGGAACACCACAAATAACCATTGTATTATGTGTTGTAGGGAAAATGATGATCATGGATTAAGATTTGGAAGTACCATATTAGGTTATCATGGGATCTATAGTCAACACCAATCTGGTTATTTGCTACATGGCTGCGGAAAATGTCCCGTGTATAGATGATTTATGATGACTTATACATTGAAAATGGTGATGTTCTATTGCTACAATGAAGACACAGAGGGTAAGCAATGGAGGTTAACTGGCAAAAAATGGCAATCTTGGGTTATATTCCCTTCATTATTAATTCTGACAGTAAACCAGCAATATAGCTGGAGGGTTTTAGCTTCCATAACCATGTGTTGAAATGTTGATGGATGATATATAACCAACAAACGAAAAGGTTTTACCAGCAACACATTGAGGGTTTTGGGCAGGTATAACCACAAAAGCTTTCCGTAGTTCAGACACATAAAACTTTATCCTCCAGTCTGGGTTGATGATCCTCCTATTTAAGAGGGGGAGAAACCCAAAGAAACACTTATTTTTGGCAGGGTATGCCAAAAATGAGTGTTTCTTTGGGTTTCTCCCCCTCTTAAATATTGTTCAGTTGGTTAGTAAAGTAAGAATCCCCCCGGCTTCCTGGATATTCAAAAGGAACATGGTAGATGGGTTTTGGCAGGGTATCTTAGAATTAGCCCTAGTATTGGCTCTAGCCTGTGAACAGGTCTGCTCATCAAAGCCTCGTGTTGCTTGTTATTGTTGGTGGAATATGGTGTATCCAAGTTCAAAGCATCTCCGTCAGCGATGCCACATTTCATGGTGGGTCCTGGTGAGTAGCAAAATATCCACTAGGACTGTAACTGGTTTCATGTTGAGTAGAACTATACCAACTATATCCATACTGGTTCAAGTGGGTCATATTTCAACCGATCCAGGAAGTTAAAAATCTGTTTAACCAACCATGAGAGTTAGAGGAGACACAGGTCGAACTTTGCCAGCATCATGCGACAGAGAATGTGAGATGTAAGGGGTATCATCCCAAGATATCCCAAGCAAAGGCAACTTACCAAGTTCGGAATTCTAATAGATGTGCCACATGTATGTGTTTGAAGCATCCCAACATGTGACCATGGGCACATGATTGAATTACAGTAAATCGTTGTTATCATTACTACTACTTGTGTTATTAGAATATGACAATATGTGTCTTCCAACCATTATCAATGTTTCATCCAGATATCACCACATATAATCATTATTTAGTTATGATCAATTGTGTATATAGATATATTATTTCCGCACTGCCGCTCTATGAATACATGATTTCACATCCTGATGACACCCTTCTCACACTTACCAAAACCATTAAGGATCATCTTCCAGGAAATATCCTAAGACTTGAAGCAACAATACAATGTGGTCCCCCACCATTAGGTATCGACCCAAACGTGAAGTGCAAATATTTGTGTTAATTAAGTATATATAATATTATATAATTAATTTGGGTTGATACAAAGACTTGAATTTATACATTATCAACCCAAACGTGAAATTCAACCCATTGCACCAGCAGCCCGAAACTGGGGAACCATCCCGTCATGGCGTAAACCCATTTCGCCAATTGAATCTAGCCCTTTTTTTTCCCAGATCCTATGGGTTTCCAACCATGAAAACCAAAAAAAACCCACATGCGGTGAACCCCCAAAAAAAGAATCCCCAAGACATGGCTATGGATCAATACCTATACATACCATTTTTAGTGGGATGAACATCCATTTACCAGCTATTTTGGGGTTCACCAGGGGCACCAGGGTTTTGACCCATAGCCACATTGCCAGTAGCTGATTGTTTTTGGCAAAACCCCTGCATTTCGCCACAGGAGCGTGATGCCATGTGATGGAGCCAGCTGATGTCGCTGGGCACAATTGGGAGAGTGCTTCGTCGCGGGCCGGGGGTCGACCGTGGCATCCGTTGTGAAAAGTCATGGTTGTGGATCCCCAAAAACATCAGGATTTATAGAGATTGAATGGAACTATAATATAGTAAATTTGTTTTTTTTCGTGATTTGAAGGTTTCTTAAGGTGGCAGATCCCCAAGTCACCATGGCTTTCAATACTACATTGTTCTACTGACTTGGATGATTTCGGGTACCCCTGTGACTTTGGAAACCGCCATAAAAAAGGAGGTCATTGTATGTCATTGTCCTAGAGTAAAGTAAAATGTCCTTGGAACATGATCTGTGTTTTTTTTTCACATCTATGTCGTTATTTTACAGCAGGTTTGATGTGATTTTCATGTTCTTGTTCAAGATGCGATATACTATCTACATTCATTTGATGGGATATTAGATGAAGATAGAACATGGATATCTGTACTGTATATATATATATATATAGTGATGTGATACACCAATGTATGTATATATACATGTATAATTATATTTATATACACACATGGGTCTGTTTCCTCTAAATGTGGTACTCCCTCAATCCAGTGATTGATGATTGTGTTGCTCGCAGAAAAAATGCAATTTTGGGGGTATACTATGTTTTGGGATACACACACACATCGATTTATTTCCACACTACTATATATGTATACAAATATGGCCCTTTACATACCAGTTACAAGTACTTAGCCACCCCATTTATTATGGTTTATGTATAAACCCATAGACATATATCACCAGTTAAAATAGCATCAGCAATCGCTATTAGCAAATATTAACCATTAGGAACCACTATTGATCACCATAGAAATACACCAGTTAAGTAAACTATCATCGCTATGGAAAGTCACCATGCTTCATAGGTATATTAACTATCAACGGCCATTTTCAATAGCGAACTGTTAGTCATTACCCGAGATTTTTTTGAATGGCCGCAAGGGCCATAGGTGCATCATGAATCACATGTTTAGCCACTGCTAGCCATTATTAACCACTATAGAATTCACCATAGAAATACACCAGTTAAGAGTTAAAACCTTGTTTAAAGGCCACAAGTGTATACAGTACAGTTATGGCCCTTGTCATACCAGTGATAAGTACTGAAACAACCCCATTCATGGTTTATGTATAATCCCATAGAACTGACCAGTTATTTCACTATCTTTAATCACATGTTTAGCCACTATTAACCATTATAGGTCACTATTCATCACCGTTAATCACCACTAATCACCATTTAAAACTCATCAATAACCATTTCACTGTTCGTTTAAATCTCATTGAATCACAATTTTTTCTATGTGAAATCCCATTAAATCACCATTAAAACGGCCATTCTTTGGGTGTACACAACAGGTGATCTCCCCAGCTCCGTTCAGGGCCGGCTCGCGCGACGCCGCGTGTCCGCCTGGAAGGCGACGGACGCCGACGGGGTCGAACCACCCGACTCGGTCGGGGTTGTCGTTGAACGAATGGTTTATAAGTACAACATGCAATGTGAGGCCCCCAAGATATAAGTTGGTTTATAAGCCCCAGTAACTATAGTTTTAAATAACACAATCCATAGTTATTGGAGTTATAAACCAAGTTAGCTATCTAGGGGGCCTCACATTGTGGGTATATATATATAAACATAAAAAAAAATATTATAACTAACTATGAATGGGTATAACTAACTATTTCTGAATAAATTTCTAATATATAACTCACTATTATATAATGGGTATATACATATAAATATAAAAATGTTCAACTATTACCATCTGGTAATTTAACGTAGCTATGGAGAATCACCTTTTTTAATAGACAAATCATCAAAAAACATCTATAAATGGGCCATGTTCAATGGCTTTGTTAAATAACCAGATGGTATATTTGACAACATGTTATTACCATATAACATGATAAATGTTGATGGTTGACTATAAAATAACTACTAGAGTTAGTTGAATATATACAGTTGACAAATATATGAATGGCTCACTGCAGAACGGTGGTATCCTTAATATAGTTGAATATACACATGTTTAACTATGAATGTTGATAAGCATCAAACATATGTTGATCCCACAGAGTTGCTAACTTCTGGTTTAGTGGATATCAACATAGGAAGTGATAGGAAGTGTCGAGATCCTTTAAGCTAGCCTCTGGTAAACTGAGAGGGCTATGGAAAATGAGCATTTTGTTTCCCAGTAAATCATCTATAACATTTTTTCATAGCTACGTTAGTTTACTGGAGGGTATATGGGAAAATTAACTGTCTAGAATGGGAATATTACCAACCAGAATTTGAATGGTGGTTTCACGTCTGTGTTTTCGAAAATAACAATGGGATCATCACTGTCTATGGTTGTTTAGGCATTGTGAAACCACCACCAAGTAGATAATACAAGTACTTTGGCTGTAATAACTCACGAAATTCCACAACAGTACAGTACTATGTTTGGATCAAATATGCCATGACAAATCAATAAACTTATAAGAAAACAATGTAGTTTGTTTGGAAAAAGCACCATCCTGTACCCATGTTTATCCAGTTTCATTTTGTTCCCAAAACAAATTCACATGTCTGTCTGATGCAGATTCATAGGGGGCCGTGATGGGAAGACTCTCCGCAGGGCGTTCGTGGGAACTTCCAAGATTTCCTGGGAGACCAAATCAAATGCCGAGGCGAGGTACCGAGGTAAGGGATTTTGATGGATTTTGGGATGATTTGAGCAGTTTCGGTGCCGGTGTTTGGAAACTGTAGAAATATATTTGGGGAAAACTGTTTCAACATTTGGAAAATTGTAGAATAGGAAACTGTTTCTAAAAAACGATATGTTGTTGGAAATTCTCATGGGGATAGGTCAAAACCTATCGTTACCATATGACTGGAATAACCATCCAGCTATACCACTATTTTTAAGGTACGTAGGGCACGAGGGTTTTGACTCATAGCCATTTATGAGCTGAGAATTTCCATTCACCAACCAAGCTAGGGGATGTTCCAGTCGGATTTTCACAGTGCTTGACTGAGTTAAACATGTTTTTTTTTTTCAAGTGGGTGACGTTTCTTGTCATCATGGAATCTGCAGTTGAATGACCAAGACACAGAACTGGGTGGCTACAGTGGTTTACCACGTGTACCCAGGCGACAGAATCAGGGTTGATGAAGCCATCCACTGAGGGGTAGTCACCAAGGCATTCTTTTTGCTGGAAGAGATAGTTCCCCGCAAAATCTCGTGGTTTATCAGTTTATCATGATTTTACTTTTTAGTTCACAACCATACTTGTACAACATCTTCAAACAAAGGGGATTTTTTCAGGTTTTTGATATCAGCGATTCAGCCGAAGTGTTCGTCATTGTTCGTTCTTGTAAGGTGGCCATTGGTGAGTCCGTCCGAAGTTCCCTCCCATCACGATGAGTGTTACCCAAACTTGTATGGGTCAAACATTTGGGTCAACATGATGTGGATGGATGTGAGTCCTATCACCATGTTTGGGTTATATACCACTGACGTACCATATTTTGGATGTGCAAAACCCAGTTATAAGTGGGATGTTCTTCCAGTTTTGCAGCACGGACTAGCCAAACCCTTGGTGGTTCACCCCAGTGATAAACTGCCGGAGTCCACAAAAAAGGACCGAACCCTGCGATCGAAGCCTGGATGGTTAGGTTTCAGGGACCATAGCTGGCCGCAAGGTTCAGATTCGCCAAATACTCATACAAAAATACTGTAATTTACCATAACTGCCATAATTCCATAATCTACCATAGTTTGCCCAGATATATCTCCCATAGGACCATTACTAAATCTAGTTAAACACATAAAACCGAACAGTCATTGGATTGGTTGAAGGGAAAATTTGCAGGAAACCCCGGTATTTGATGGTAAAAGCAATGTTTCCTGTAGATGTTCCATTCAATTCCCTTCAACCAATCCAATCCATTTTCTTCACATATAAATGAGGTTTCCTGAAATGGTGGTACCCCTAAATCATCAATTGTTTATTTTCGGCTTTCCATTCCCATAGGATCCATGGTGCTGCTATATATGCTAACATTGATCCCATCAATATACCCCCTTTATGTTAGCATTAATATACCAGCACCATGGATCCGTCATGGGATTTTAGACCAATCATCCATTTTAGATTGGGATTGTCCATTATAAACCATCCATTTTGGGAGACCTCCATTTATGGAAACCATCCATTTCACATAGAAAATTCATGGCAAGCCATCACAATCCTTGCAGGCACTTTGGCGAGCCTGGAAGGCTCGGAACGTGGAGCTGTTGCTGGGAGAAAAATTGAAAACCTACATGCTGAAAGAACCGGTGATTTCTATGGGATTATACACAAACATAGGGAAATAACTGATTTCTATGGAATTATAACTGGTGATTTCTAGAAAGTGAAATAATTGGTTCTTAATGGTGATTAATGGTGGTTAATAATGGCTAATGGTGATCAATGATCGTTATAACTTGCTTTTTTATGGGATTATACATAAACCAGAATTGGGGTTATGTATAATTACTTGAAGCTGTTTTTTTGAGCCATAACGGTACAAGGTGGAAAACCACATGATAGATATTTTACCTGTAAAAGAAGTTAGTTGGCTAAGTTGCTTCATATCTTGGCTACTGTTCGGGTTTACGGTTAAATACATCCGTGTGAGTCCCCTTCTTAACTGTGGTTTCCAGTGGAGTATTTACATTTCTTGGGGATAATTCCACTTAATAACTGCTGAACGTACCCTCTGGTACACTAACATAGCTATTGAAAATGGCCTAGTCGAAATAGTGGATTTACCCATTAAACATGGTGATTTTCCCATCAGTTACCTTAGTTTTTCTGATCGTAAGTCCCCTAAAACCGCCGTGGCTTATCCCAGCGAAACCAGCGACTCTGATGATCCACCGGCCGCCAGGTCCTGGCAAGGAACAGGCGTGGCGTTCGATGTCGAAAACCCACGAAGATCATCCATGACTTAGTGACAGGTTAGTAACCCTGGTGAGTAACCTAGTTCGTTTCAGTTAAGTGGCTTCTACCAATGGCAACCAATGGGTTTTATGGTTGAACCGAGCACTTTTTTCCAGTGATCCTGCAAGCTTTTGGGTAGTATGAACCAAGAATTTCCATACCAAAAAGGACGGGAAAATGATGATAAGGCGTGAAAACTGGGGGAGCTCATGGGAAGATTTTACTCACCTTCATAACTTATTTATAACCTTTATCTACTATTGGTGAATATCACAATCCATGAACGAGAAATCCGTCCTTCACCATCCAGTCTTATAAAGAATAACAAAGAGTCTTCAACACTGATCAATATTTATGGTTTAACCACACATAATAAGCCAGTTATGGGATACACCCCATAGTTTCACGGGTTATTAGCGAAAAGAAATATGGTAGCCAGGCATTGCGGATCTTTTTCGATTGGATCGTTTATTTTACATCTACCATGAACTAGCTCTATATATATATGTGTATCTAGAAGCCTATAGTGAAATTGGAGTGATGTTTACCCACCAGGATCAAAAAGGGACGACATTCCTGACCTGCAAGGTGCTGCGACCCCAGTTATAAAGTTGGTCTATAAATGGTCTATAACCTCTATTAATTAGAGACAAATGTACAGTATATCAAAAGCCAAGTTTTTGGAGTTCATTAGATATAAACTCACACTTATGGCCCAAAATAACAGTTCTAAGTATTTATAAGTACTATAACCCCATTTCTGGTTTACGTATGATCCCATAGAAATAACCAGTTATAAGTTGTAACTCATAGCCATGGCCATAATTGTATGGTGCAGCACCTTGTGGAGTCTCCGATAGCGCTGAGATCAAAGAAGCCGCTCAAGAGCGACTGTTGGAAAATGTGATCTCGTCCATCAACAAGGACACCATGGTTCGCTGTGGCTGCGTTTTAAACCATTTTGGAGTTTCCTTTTTGAGGTGGACTTGCATTGACTTTTTTCCGGGATTGTTCAAGGGATTTGCAATTGAAAGCCATTCAAAACCCTTGTTGGTTGATGATGACCGGGGGCTATATTAGCCATTTCTCTCTTGGGATTATCAAAATCCATGATGGGAAAAAACGTTTTTAACACCGGTCAAAAGGATTTTGAACATTGCTTCACCAGTCATGACTCCGCGATGTTGAGATCTACTGTAATGTCATGGGGTTATTCAAAGGCCACGAGCTGGTTATCCTCAAGTGTAAGTCACAGGTGCTCCAACCTGCTTTAGGCAAATGACGGCCACAGGTGGTGGAATTGGCAATTGCGCGTCTTCATATGCCCAAAGTAAACCTCCCAAAGGTATTTGCCGTTTTAGGAGCAACCCTGTTAATTGAGTGATGTCCTTCATTTGTGAATATGATGGGGAATTGCAGTACCAAAAAAACCCTGCAACGGTTGGGCGAAAAACGTTTTTTCAGCCCCACGAATACTAGACGTATATCGACCATAAACCATAGAATTCACCTGGTTACGTTCATCAACTTAGCTATCATCATGTTTGTTGCCGGTGAAGAAACTGTCTTCGCTCCGGCTCCAGGATACCCCTGAGGGGCGACACATGTACCAAAGATGGACCAGGGCGCAGGCTTCACACCACCAGGCGCAACTGGAGGATTTAGTGGTGATTAATGGTGATTAATAGTAGTTAATAGTTATTAATAGTGGTTAATTGTGGCTAGTAGTGGTAAAAATGAGCCTCTGGGATGAATAGTGATCCCTACAGTGACTCATAGTGGTTAATAGTGACTAATTAGGGGGATTCATAGTTGTTTGAGTGGTATTATCCATTGTTTAATGGTGATTTAGTAGTGGTTAATACCACCTATTTACGGTATTTTGGGGGATGGCTTATTATTGTTTTACCCACATTATTCTGTTAATAGTGACTAATGATGGTGGATATAACTGACAAGTGGGATGATCAATGGGATTTAGCCTCTGGTCAACGAATTAATACTTGGACCCTGAAAATCACCCATTTTTGGAAACGATTTTCTGAACCAAGCCCTATCTGGCAGGGTATGTGTTAATTTACTGGAGGGCAATTGGTTTACAACCCCCAATACTTATAGATAAATGATAGTGGTGTTCATAAATCACCTATATCTATGGATAGCTTTATAATGGCTTTATAAACCAATGATAGTGGTTGCATGTATCATAAGCCCTACTTTGGGGTGCGGGCCCCACTTAGTCAATGGGTCCAACAAAACAGTCCATATCCCTACCGGACCAGATGGGATGAACTATGGGTTGCATATGGATTACAAACGACTTACTAAGTGGGACGCACATCCAAGAACATATTGTAGATTATGTAATCCAAACAAACCAAAATGGTGGTTTTTCATGGGATTAGTGAGGGTATATCTGTGCACCGTCTCAGCGGATGATCAAACAGATCACCCCTGCAGAATATCAAGAAGTTGGCATTTCCAGAAGAGATCATAAATTAGGGCAAGTCATGGAAGTATGGGGCAGTAACAATTCGTTGCTCCAGCGTGATCCGAAAAAAATGCTCGCTTTGCAACGCGAGGCATTTGGATGCGTTGCGTCCCAGCTCAACAATCACCAACATGGGAGCCCAAGAACGGCCAATGTTCCGCATGAGCATTGGCACACAGACGGGTGCGGCAGCCTCAGCCAAAGCTGCCCCTCCCTTGCCAGACGGTCACTTCATCTTCGCCCGGTTCAAGATGTTTTTCTCGCTTTTATCGATTTGGGCACTTTCGAAGGTTCATTTTGACATGCAAACAAAAACTTTATACAAAATTTCCGGTGAAGAGGAGGCAGTTATTGAGAAAATCCGGAGTTACACTGACAGCAGTAGCTACTTGAGAAAGTCAAAAATCGAAGCTGTCCAAAGGGCAAAACCGATGAAGCTTGAGGTGGACTTGGGCCTGAAGGCCAACGAGACAATTTCGAGCCTCATGAAAAAGACGTATTCCTCCAAGCTTTGGTTGTATCTTCCACCGTTTTCTCCAGGAGGATTTGTCAAGTATCGCCTTCGGAAACTTTATTCTGTTTGAGTACCTTCGTCCCAACCAAGCGATATCTGGACTCTTTCTTCACCGGCTGGAGCCCTTGGTGGATGACGACCTCTCCTTTGCGGCTACTTTGTCAGCTACATGGGGAACACAGATTCGATCTACAGTTATATAATCCCTTTAACTTTAAATTTAAATGGCTATACATGGCTATACATTCCATAAATGGGGCTAAAACTGGCTTATAGCTGGTAAAGGGCCACAACTTTACTTGCTTATAGGTGACAACTGAAGGAAGCACCCGTTTTTTGTAACATTGCAGGTTTGCGATGCCTTGCGCAGCAAGAACTTTCGGCGAGACCTCTCCGATTACGCAGGTGGGACATGGTGGGGCACGGGACCCGTTGGGTGATGCTTACCGAATGGGGAACCTGGATGGTGGCTAAGATTTTTCGAGGTATTTGAATCATATTATAAAATTGAACATCTCTACTCTTTGGTCCCAAATAAGGTTTGTTTCTGGGGATGTTTAAGATAGGGGATGGGATTAGATATTGTACATACATATATTCAGCATACATGTATATATATATATATAGACACACACACGCACATACAGAGTATAATATATATATATATATATTTATTTATACACATACATAATCATACATACAGTATTTATATATTTACAAATATATATATATATGCATGGTATCAAACCTACTTGAGATTAGCAATGGTTCTGCACAAGTATTTCCCTCGCGTGAGCGAACGAACATACGGATACTGTACTATCCGCACAAAAGTAGATCTAATCTGTACATGCTGTTTTTAAGCCTCGAACATGGAAATTAGAAACTAAACCTAGGAAATTGAAATTGCAAGGCATGGGGCTCTTAAACCATTAAGCTTGAAGAGTGAGAATCTACACAAGAGATGACGGTTCGTTTGTTGGCGGCTAGTCTGCGGAATATACTATATAAAGTGTGCTGCTTGCGTGTCAAATTTTGAGGGTGTAGAGGCCTAACAAACAATGCTAGAATGTGTTAATTGGTTTTGTTAAGACCTGGAGATCACTGGAGTCATGCATCCACTCTTCGTATATCCCATTTTTGACCCAAACAATACATTAGACTTATTAGACCCAAATCATTTTTTCGAAATTCAAAGATGCTGCAAAAATGATGTTCGCGAGAGAAGCACATGTCCTTGTTTCAAAGTACTTCTTGTGTATTCTGCAAATTTTTTGGGTACCTCGTTTTTTTTTTGGCGAGGAGGATCTGGAAGATTGGTGGGGTGACGGGGTTGAATTGCTGGTGATCTTTCTCATGCCGACCAGGAAATTGCTCTCTTCACTTGGTCCCAGAATTGGGCAGTTCCAGTTCAAAGCGAATGTTTAACCATACAATTGTGGCCATCTATTAGTTGTAACTACTTAGAACTGCTTATTTCTACCTTAAGTTTTTTTTTAATGTATAAGTTGCTTACAATCGGCTTATAAGCTATTCATAAGCTGCTTACAATTTGATATAACTTGCCTTAAATTATGTTAAGTAACTTGTAAGTATAGATCATTACTTATAAGTTACTTGAGTATACTCAGTTCAACTTAGGCTAGTTACAATGTTTTAGTTAGGTTGGAGTTAGATCATACTTAGGTTTGACTTAAGTCTAGTTAGCTATTGTTGCTATTTTTGTGTCAAACAGCTCTCAGGACTGACTTCTTTTGTAGCCATTTGGGGGAGAACTGTTGGGGAAACCATTCATGTCGGATCAACCATCATATATGACATGGAAAGGATCAAAGACTGCAAAACATAACCTTTTCCATCTGCATGGCATGTCGGCCAGATGTCGGCCAGCATTCACATGTAACATGTTCGCAGCATGTCGGCCTGCACGTCGGCCCTGCTAAAGCAATATTAAACACCATGTTGCAGGTTTGCACACCGCGTGTCGGCTGGATGTCGGCCAGTGTCAGCCATGAGATTTTCTCTGCAGGCAAAATTTGCTCTGTGCAAACTGAAACCTCACCATAAGATCTATGAGCCAGTGTGGTGGCGATCACCTTCCTCTACCAATAAAACCGCACAAAACCAAAAAACGCGCCAGCCAAGGGAAACCACGTTTTCAAAAAAAACTACTTAACTTTAACTTAAAATGAACCCTAGTAACTTCGTTCTAAGTTGTCCTAACACTAACTATCTTAACTTCACCTAAATTCATTATAAGTAACTTAATTTCAACCTATAAAAAAAAACTTAAAGTATGGGATTATACATTCCATAAATATTCATATTTGGGGTTGTAAGTACGTAAAAAGGTAAAGGGCCATGACTGTAGTTATGGAGACTCTATCTGACTTATAGAGGTTGTCAGCACAGTTATAATAATTATCCATCAATAACCCCAACTGCACCTACAGGGAATCCGCTCATTTTTTTGCAGAAAAGCACTGGGTTTATGGTTGGAACCATGGTTTTCTGTAAATTGTCACTTTCAACCAATCTATGACTAAATCAATTGAAACCTCAGTATCGCGGCTTTCCCCCTTAAAAATAGACAGTATAACTTACTATAAAAACATTTGTGGATGGGTTAAAACGGTTAAAGCCTAAGATTACCATATTTTATGGTGATGTTTTACCATCCATTAACCAGCTATTTTGGTGGTTAAGATTGTTTAACCATATCTAATCTAATCTTGTATAATCTCATAGATTTTCCCATGGATTTTCCATGTCCAGCGTAAGCCGTGTCGTTCAGCGAAAAGGTGGAACGAAAGCGACACGTGACGCAGTCAAGGTGGGTTTTTTCGTGGGTCAGGCGAGTTAAACCAGTTACCTGCAGAAATTGGGGCCCAAAAGAAGAGCAGTTAGAAGTGATTTCTATGGTGATGATATATGGAATTTATAGGGCTTTTATCACCATATCATCTACAGCTGTGGCCCGTTATGAGTTATAACTGGTGATTTCTATGGTGATTTTGCTGGTGATTAAGAGTGGTTGATCATGGTTTAAGACTGGCTAAACAGATTAATGATGGTGAAATAACATGGTTTGTCACTGAAATCGTACCCTACAACAGCTGTGATTTATGATTTCTGTCTGTTTATTCACATCCCCGTATGGTGTCCCTCTGGTTATTGTTCACGTAGCGAAGTGGAAAAGACACGAATTTCAATAGGTAAATCATCATTCTTATAGTCAATGGGTCATGAAATCCATGGCTATGTAACTCTTACATAGCTGCATGTTGAATAACTAGCCTCTAATTTGTTTAATGGCAAAAATGATAAAGGGTACAAAGCTTTGGGCCCCTCAGCTATGTTGGTTAGATTAAAATCACCAATAAGTGTAGTTTATATCCCATAAATTTTAGTTGTTTGAATTATAAACAAGCTTAGCTAGGGAACCGACCTTGTACTTTGTTAAACCATACCATATCTAAAGTCAGAAATGATGGTTTCCATAAATGGAGGTGCCCCAAAACCCATGGTTTATAATGGAAAATCCGAAAATAAATGGATGATTTGGGGCTACCCCTATTTTAGGAAACCTCCAAATATGTTTTTTCTTGAGGGATCTCTTATGTTGGCTATGTTGTTAGCTATCTAAGCAGGTAGCAGGGAAGCATCCTCGAGGTTCATCCTCCAAGTACCGTTTGTAGATTTTGACGAATGTAATCATATATCATGTCAATTTGTCTCAACTTATGTGTGTGAGTTCATGCATATGTGAATTAATTTCAATTTTATAAGTATTCTTTACGGGTTCAGGATTCAAGTACCCGAATTGTGGCTCGACCAAAAGAATTGTTGTTCAATTTGTGAGGGTCTAAACCCTGAAACAACTGAAAAATACAGTACCAGGTCTTGGCTGAGAACATACCGCACTGAATTCACAGACTATGAACTCCGAGAAGTCCGCACCTTTTTCCTGACTGCTGACAGAGCAAAACTGGTCGAAGGCTATGTGCAGCGCCATCTGCGTGATAGGGCAGATTCAATGGAAGGCTGAGACACCAGCCACAGCGTGCAACAGCAAAGAGGATTAAAACACAGAGAGCGTGCCCCAGCTGATGGAACTCCTGAGAGAGGCCGTGAAGACGAGAACTGATGACCTGAAGGGTCTTGTGAGAACTGCACAGCCAGTGCATGGGTTCTGTCGGCTTATGGTCCACCAAAAAAAGGACCTCCTGAACCTGAACAAAAACTATTGTCAACAGCTGCTGCTTTTGAACAGAAAAAACCGTTGGCACCCAATGCACTGTCAATCCACTTCTGCATACACCAATCGCACCTTCTCACCACTTGGTGTGGATACCCTCAGTCTGTCTATAGCATGCTTCAGAATTCTGAACGCGGAAGCATTTGATGCTAACAAAAGTTGAGCTTCAGACCATTTGTGACCGAGGTTGTTAACTGCAACAAGGTGGTCTGAAACCTACCAGAACTTGCACCTAACTGGCACCCATCGCAAGCAGCTCCACATGTGGACTTCTCTCAGTCTGCCGATCCGTTCGGCCATGCATCAGGAACAAAAACATAATACATACATGATGAACATCTCATCTTAACATCTCGGTCCCACAACCTTGCTTTAGTTATTCCGTAACAAATTTGGGGAACACAAGTCAATACAACCAATTTTATGCTGTTTTCAAGGTGGCAAGCACAACAGCTTAGCTGCATTCAACCTCACCTGCAAGCAACTGACAAAAGATCAGTAACCCGAGCACAGCCTTAAACTGGCGCCTCACAGATGTACCACTCACGTGTCACCTCTAGTGAACACCCTCAAAATTAGTCTCATCCCCTCAAAAAAACAATCAGTCCGAGGTCCCAACCATGCACCGCTGTGTTCTTGTCATTTGAACAATGGCTTGGACAAATTTAGACAACGTTTTTTTCTTTTCGAAGATGGTATTGTGAGCACCATTCACATGGCAAGTCTTTTGTCACGCAGTTTGACCTGAAAGCTTTGACAACTGTGCAGATACATTCTGGAATGCAGATTCAGTTGGGCTTGTAGATGCTTGGAACAAGCCTTGTTTGCAGCGCATCCTGTGGCGGGTCCTATGCCAGGTCTTTTTTCCAGAGGACTGGCCAGGGACCTCAGGGGGCTGGAAAAGTGTTAGGGAAGGCCCTGAGTTTTTTTAACTATGAGAGTGATACAGTGATATACCATGATATACCTACAGAATGGGGCCCCAAAGATAGCCAAGTTGAGATATAAGTGGTTTAACTATGGTTTATGGTAGACAAAAGTATGGTGAATGAGGTTTATAAACAAACTTATAACTGGGGGGCACCATCCTGTAGCTTTGTTTCGTCGGTGATTTGGCTTATGTTCCGGAAATCCAGAAAATGATTGGGGAATCCACAAATTTTGGTGTATAAAAGAGCCAAAAATTGGGGTATATATACCCCAAATTATAACAAAAATTGAGGTATATATACCCCAAATTTTAGGGTATATTATAACACACATTGGGGTATATATACCCCAATTTTGGGGGTATATTATTTAAAAAAAAATGGGGTATATATACCCCAAATTTTGGGGTATATTATAACAAAAATTGGGGTATATATACCCCAAATATTGGGGTATAATTTCCTAAAGAGTTACTGTTAGAAGCAATGCCTAAAATAAAGGGATTCCTTCTGATTTTCCGGAGCCTTTTTAAGCAAATCCAATAATGGTAATATGATGATGGTGTCTGTTGGTGGTCAACTTTGGACAGATGTACAAAGAGCATTGATGTTTCCTTGTCTCTTCCTGGTTGGCAATTTGTAGTTCGTAGCTGGGGAGTTCGGAAAAATTACACAAGGGCGTCACGAGTAAGAGTTGGACAATAAGCAATACATACTGTTGATACCTTGTTTGACTTTCAGTGATATGTGACTCACAATCAACTACAAGTTAGGGCCTCGTAGATAGCGAATAAGTTAGTTTATGACTCCAATAACTAGGATGTATATGGGATACATATTTACTGTATGTATATATATATATATTGATTTATTTACATGTATACATATTTGGGGATGTCAACCAACAAACATAACTGGGGGGGCACTTTGTACCTACTACATGGTACTACTTTCTTTACGTCAGGGAGAACCTTCATAGTGACCTTGTGAACCAACTCAGACATCAGTGGCCATTTTAGGAACAGATCTTTTGGAGGTACCATAAGACCATAAGTTTTATTTTTCCAGGTCTATGTAAGGCGATGTACCCCCAAAATATGGCTTTATATATAGTACAGTATCTCCAGCTTCGGTACCTGGCCATTGAACACATGGGAGAAGCGTGGAAGCGGAGTACATGTTTATTAAATATTCAAGTCATTCGCCATTGGCTAGTTCATTTCCACTTCAGCATTGTGTGGCTTCGAGCAATCGCAGAGGCTACTCTCTCTAGTCAAATTTCAGTAATTAATGCCACATGTTATAGATTCGTCCACGCCACGTACCAACTGAAATCATACCAAATTGGACCATTGGCCCGAATAACTTTGAGATATGTGCCTTGTATACACCATTTACTCAGCGATCATCCCAGAAGCCACCAGAGTGCAGAGTTTGGTCAAACTAACCAGAGGGAAGAGAAATATCATGTTTGCACCAACATATGGCATTCATGTCATCTCATTATCTCATTATTTGCCTATTGGGGGTGTCTCTTCGGGTGGAGTTTGGGTCATACACTTGGATTTTAATCTGTTCGAGTTTCGATGGATTTACCACAAGGTGGGACCCCTAGATAGCCAAGTCGGTCAATTACTAGGTCAACTATGGTTTATGATAGATATATAATTACTGTAGTCAAGTTGTGGCCCCAGTTATCTTTGTTTCGTTTCACCATGAACATCCATTAACTAGTGGGTTATATTCCTCAACAACCCTAGTTAATTAAGCACATGATGGATTCTAAATCACACGAAATCCAGTGACACCACCATGTCTTTGCTTGTAAAATCATCATATGTTTCGTTTTGGGGTGCCTGGCCTCACCTTGTAAACGTGAATGGACCTTATAGTGACCTCACGTCGTGACGTCACTGGAATGATTCGGTTGCAGGAAATCATCCACAAATGGTCATATGATCACAGTTCTTTTCGGGTTGGTGAATGACCATGACCACAATTCAGCCAGAATGCTACTTAGTAAGAGTCTCATAGTTATACTACCAGATTGTTGTAGCATCATGAATCGTAATTATGATGATTTTATTTTTTGCATACACAATTTTTCACGAGAAAATATATCAACCAGCAATCATGGTAATATCATAAATATAGCACATTTGATCCCTTCCCCGTAATATTAAACACCACCCAGAAACCACGGTTTAGTAGGGGATCTACACTAATATTTGGGATCAAAGAGTGGGGTTATTTTTTATATAGGATGGGATGGGATTAATCTACACTTATGGCCCGAAATACCAGTTATAAGCGCTTATAACCCCATTTATGGAGTGTCTAATCCCATTTATAACCAGTTGTAACCATTTATAATTGGTATACGGCCTTAAGTGTAACGAGATTGTAAATTCACGATAATCAACCAACAATCACGTAGATATCATAGATATAGTAGAAGTATTGGAACATGATCCCACTATTATCCCGGATCAATACTTGAAAACCCATCAAACAATGGCCATGCAACAGGAACCGAGAACGATTGGAGGTACCTATCATATATAAGGCCTATTTGTTAGGCCTTTTTTTCAGGGAATATCCCCTCCAAATATAGCCAAACATATGGTACAGTTATATCTACCATATGCCATAAACCATGTTTTTTTCAGCCATTTATACCAAAATCCCTTAATAAAATGTATTGGATTCTGAAGATCTCCCATTGCGTCAAAGCAGGATGGTGGGATTAATCCCTTCCCAATAGAAACCATGGGACCGAGTACAATGTGAGGCCCCCGTTCGATAACGTTCAGTTGGTGCAAATACCTCCAATGTCACTATAGTTTCTGGTATTTATAACGAACTAGTTACTGGGGCTTATAAACCAACTTAGCTATCGAACGGGGGCCCCACATTGTAGTGAATTTCCACGAATTTCATTGGGACCATAGCAAGGCGGTGTTTAAATTCCCATCGTCACTGTGATTCATAGTGGTTAAGAGTGACTAATGATGGTGAATATCACTGATATAAATTAAGCATACCCTGTGGTAATTCCATATATCCCCCCATTATGTGATGGGATTCCACAAGAATTCAGCGCCAGATGCGTCAGGTGTCGCTTGCTCTCAGAGGATGAGATTCTTGCCGAGCTGGTCGTGGCTCGGAGAGCCGGACGTCGATTCTTTCGGAGGAATCATGAGATCTTGATGGAAATGATCTGAATTATACAGGAATTACTGTATATAGATATTTTGAGGATTGTATAGGATTTACATGGAAATTATGTGGCGTATATAGGAATTATGTGGAATGTTGGGGAATAATATAGGATTTATATGGAAATTATGTGGATTATGTAGGAATTATTTGGAAATTTGAGGAATTCTATGGGAATTAGATGGAAATTATGAGGGTTTGAGCCAACGAGGAGTTTTGGCCTCTGGACGGCCATTGAAATGCCTAAAAGGTACACGTTCTGAACAGAAGTACGGGCACATGAAATTCAAATGATTTCTGATAACATCTATATAATCTTGATACATATATATATATATACATATACTGTATATATTTATACATGGTATATATCATAAATATAAATATTGTAATAGAATAATATATATATGTATACATACACACACGTTTATTCGTTCAAGAAAGACATATCGTGGTTACAAGCTTGGCCCGGTTATCTTTCTTGGCTCTACATGCAACCACACCTTTTGAATGGTTCATGGTTGATTGGATCAGGTGTATCTATGGGGTACAGGATGGTGCCCCACAGTCATAAGTTGGCTTACAACCCCACTATATTATTCTCTATATTGTATGCGAATATGAACATGTATCTGTTAAATTGAACAGTACAGTTGCATACACATATGCTACATCAACATCCCCCTTACCATTTCCACTACTAAAAGGGTGAACATGTGCTTGATACCATCCCCTGTTTCGTGGAGAATTCATGCAAAAAAATGGAGTCTTGCACTGGTTTTTGTAGTAAGAGGGCGTGCGCTGCATCTTGTAGCGGCGTTTCATTTAGCACTTGAAAAACGGAAATGCATTTTGTAGTGATTTATTTTGGGATGCGTTGGGTCATACAGG
>Ga0126342_10006757_pt1 | contig 20406 bp, 25 predicted proteins | sample Cyp1metagenome_FD_92528 | JGI IMG/M metagenome (GOLD analysis project Ga0126342, IMG submission 92528) | Coral microbial communities from Lord Howe Island, Old Settlement Bay, Australia - Cyphastrea 1 metagenome | ecosystem: Host-associated > Invertebrates > Cnidaria > Coral ...
AAACTGCACAACTGGAAGATAGTGTGACAAAACATGGCCGGTGGGGGCCCAAAACTGGGGGCTTGAAAAGTGATGCCAAAGGGACTCCCGTACCATGTACCCCCATAGTATATATATATATATGTATATATATATATATATATGTATGTACATATTTATATATGCATACATATATATATACATATATATATATATACATATATATGTATAAATGATGGTACATATCATAGATGTACCATAAATGGACGACCCCCGCACCTCGAAAGCCAACTTTGAAGTTGACCTCTTCGCCGCAGACGGCGGTCCAAAGCTCGGCGGAGGCGGGACCTTTTTCGGCTCGCCCGGGCGAAAAATGGGGAATTAGGCATCAGAAATGGAGATTGAACCATGAAATATGATGATTTTTCAGCATGAAATATAGTGATTGAACCATGAAAAAATAAGGATAAATTTGAGCATGAAGACTTGAGATTTACCTATCATGAATCATGATAGATGTCTAAATGGTCTATTTCACTAGCTGAAAGATTGGGTTTATGTAGATGAATATCTATAGTTCATAGGGTTTTAATAACTATAGAGACTATAGCGATATATCTACCATAATCCTTGGGGTACCTGGGGTGCCCCTTTGGGGACCTGGATGAATGACAACCTGGTGGTTCCTTCTGACAGAATACATATTGATTGGTGGAATAATGATTACGATAGTCAAGTATTATAACCATGGGCTAATTTTTTTGGCCATATATGATTAATTTTTGGGTGTGACAGATAGAGATGGATATGGAACGGGATCGGTAGGGGCCCATTATGCATGATTTTAATTGGGCGAATTAGTATTGAGTATCATAAGGAGGTAATCCATGATTATATATCACGCATGTTGTTTATTACTGGGTTTGATATGAGTTATAAAGGCCTTCTTTTTACGGAGAATCATTTGAGATGGATTAGCATGATGGTTGGATACTGTCCTGATGTGGCAACGCCGACATAGCTGATGGTGGTTTAACAGACATAAATGAACAAATAACAAATGAACAAATGAAATATCGGTGTAACAAATCAATAAATAAAATGAAGAAGAAGAATCAATCATTGACGTATACTATACCAAATCGGAATATGAAAATAAACAAATTGGGTATACTACCCAATCGCAAACCTCTGGCAAGTCATGGGGGGATGGTGAAGCAGCCCTTGTATACTCGTTGCTTAAGATGTAATACACCTAGAAGGATATGTGAAATTAAAAAAAGTGCATCTTGTACAGTTATCCAAAAAATGCTATGTAGACTTTCTAACATCAACATATCTAGACCCCCTGGAATGTCTACATAGCATCTACATAGCAATGTCTACGTCAACATATGGCAGTGTGTCAAAACCTTGTACCCCTGGTGAACATCAAAATAGCTGGTAAATGGATGTTCATCCCACTAAAAATGGTATTAATAGGTATTGATCCATACCCATATAAATGCTATCTAGACATTCTCGATTGCACCCTGGGAATTCTCAACTGGAGACCCTGGTCCTAGCGACCGTCGAGAGCCCCAACGCCCAGTCGTTTTGGTGGCAGCTGCGATGGCGGTGCCGGGATCCTGTAGGGATCAATGGAGATTGGCCCTCCTGTCATACAAAAAGATAGGGAAAACCAACCGTTTGTAGATGATTTTCCTAGGAAAACATAGGGAAACCATGGATTCTCCACATCTTTCTGAAAGTAAACTTGGGTTTCTAGATGTTTATTGTGGATCATATGACGATCGTTGGACGGAGTTTTCTAAACCCACCTTTTTTCACTGCGGGAAAAGGGGGCCGTCCATTCGCATGGGAACGAGGATGATCCCATCTGAACGAGGATGATCCCATCTGTGTTCACCCTGCAATGTGTTGCATGGACAAAGGGGATGGGATGGGAATGACTTACTGGTGCTAAAAGTAGGGAATTTTCGGGAATGATCCCAGTCATCACTAGTAATGTCATCATCCCAGCAACCCCCAGCCACCCATCATAACCCATCCAGCAACCCTACGTAAAACGCACCAGTAAGATGATTGGAGGACGGAAATCTTCACTTTGACTATGGAATCCCATAGGTGCCTAGCCGCCTTCGTTCCGTCCTGCTGCTAGATGCAACTTGGCTTGAATCGACTCCTGCATGTCACACAACGCAGAGAAGTTCCGACAGGTTTCGGGTTCTGAACCTATAGTATGTATGTGGGGAACGTAAACTAACAAGATCGAAAACCACGGTATAAAAGATCTATCTACCCCCATTGTAGATATATTATATAGATCATCTACCATAAACTATACTTCATGTCATGACTTGGGCTGCACCACCAATATTATCTTTCCTTTGCTAAGTCCAAGCTGCAAAATCATATATGTGTCCTTTACTTTTCACATCATCTTCCATTAGATGGAGTGGTGTCATCCCTGTAAATCTAGGATTGTATCAAACCTATAAATAATGTTATAGTTATATCCATCAAATATCATGGTTGTAGAACTAGTATAACTCCAATGATCTGCAAAACAGGGTATTTGGGTATCCATAAAAACAGACATAGACGTCGCAAGCTGCTTGTCACTGACTCCTTCATCTTCGTCTTCTGGGTGCACATCTCGCAATCTTCCCTTCGGTCGCCTGCCCAGTGGAATGTCATTGAGGAGGAGATCATGCCAGACATGCGGGGGTAAGGGGTACCACTGTAGTGGCAGAAATAAATCACCTTGATGTGTATAGCTACCCTCCAAAGAATCTGAATCAACCAGATAGATAAAGATCAACCAGGTTACCCCAGCTTTGTGTCCCAAGGGCTGCGGAACCATCGCCGATCAACAAACAAGAAGTCCACAGGTCTAACTTGTGTTCCGCAGGTCCACAGGTGTCACTGGAGGCACAAGTTTCAATTCCAATTGTGGGGCTTCCCACTGAAAGCTACCCAAATCTGTAGTTTTTTAAGAACCCCAGATTTTTGTTGACACACTCATCCTAGGCTTAGCCGCCTTGAGCCATCCATTGGGAAGTTCAGGACCCCATGGATCGTCCATGGCCCAGGAGTACCGTATTGATACGAAGCTTTTCGGCTCGGGACGGCCTTTCTTTTGCGCAATGTGCGTACTGAATGTGTCTCGGGCGAGACATCGTGATTGCTGCACTAGGTCGCATGAACCTTGGTCTGATGATGCTGTGACTGTCGGCTGCTCATGGCACAAGGAGTGCTTATGTGTCTCCATCATGTCTGCCTGAAAGCCAAAAATAGGAAGCAGCCAACTGCAAGGAGGAAACCAACATAGCCTGTCGATTCAGGCTTTGGTGCTCTCACCGCTACAGTGAAGAGTCACCGTATGTGCCAGGTCGGATGACTTTCTCAAGGCCAAGAAACAGAATGGCTGTCATGTTGGGAGACACATGTTGACCCAACAAGTCAGGCATTATTTCGTAACTCATACCCGCTTGAAGCCGCTTCAACCCTCAAAAATCTTTGGCCAGAGGTCAGCTCTTCTCACCATGTCCTCGCACTTGGGCGCAGGCCAAAGCCAATTCTCTTTTCCCTTCGTCCCTCTGTGTGTTTGCAGCAAAAGATCCTCCCACAGAACAGGGAACAAACATATTCCTAGGAGCGATCTGATTCCAGGCTGCGTGGTGATCCAATGGTCTGCAATATACAGCCCTCGCAGGCTCAAATGCAATAGAAGAATTCTGACATATTTGCTTGATTTAGATTTGGTCCTATGACCCAAACAAATTCCAGCAATTCTGATCAAAATCACAAAATCACACATCTTTGGGTTTAGAAATTAGAATCCGAATCTTTTTCAGCCCTTGCCCCACAGCCACCCTGCTCTTTCCTGGGGGCTGAAAGTCGGGAGAGGAGCTGCATCTTCCTCTGCACATTTGCAGACTTGCCACCAGCATCTTGAAAAGGAGACGAACGCTTCCTGGTAAAAGGATGGAACGTCGGGCTTGAACCACAAAGTCATTCTATACGTCACCGGAGGACGTGACCAGCCACTCGTGGGGTGGCTCCTGCAAGTCAACCTTTTTGTTGTTGTCTTGTGGAGTACGTGCAGATGTCAGCACGCAGACGTCAGGTGACATCACGCCAAAATTCCAGGTGTCCTGAAGAATTAGGTGCAGTGGTGTTTGAAAAGGCGAGCCCTGCAGCTCGCGTTGAACGCATCAAGACGGCGACTGTACACCTACTAGCGGCACCAAGGCCGAGAAGCATTGCAAAGTTGCAGCCTTCCAAGGATAGGCTCTGTTGATTCGAACAGTCAGGGTAGGACACCAAACATCAGTACTTCGACACAACCACCTTTCAGAGGAACTTAAGCAACTTTCGGTGCTTGAAATGCGGGGACAAGCATAAGAGGAGCGCAAAGATCTGAGAGAGGAAGAGGGTTAGTGTTCACAATCTGCTTGGTGGTTGAACCATCCAGAACCAAATAAAAATATCATGAAACATCTTATATGGACATATCATATATAATAGATAGACGATATACCGCGGATTCATGAGAGATGAAATGCGGATCTTCAAACTAACAACAGAATGGAAATCACTCAAGGACACTTATTTTGAAAGTCTGTTTGAGAAAAGTTCATGGAACCATCCCCCGGGGCCCCCCATCCCCTGAATTTTCAGTACCCCCCCAAACAAAACCCCTGGTTTGGTACTGGATCTATTCGTTCTATTGAATTTTGGGATCCCACAGGCAAGATTCAGTTGGGGCCACCACATAACCTGATCGCTGATAGCTTACCTCATAAACTACAAGGCCTTGAACAGTGATGCTCTTTGAATCTCTGTATCACTCAGGAAGGTCAAAAATTAAAGACCCAAAAAACACATGAACCGGCCATGTTTAGTATGAAAATGTATGAAAATGTATGAAAGCATTGGAGTTTTTGGATGTTTTTGGATGTTTTTGGATGTTTTTGGATGTTTTTGGTACCTCAGTGAATTGCCCATCCCCACAGTGGCCCCTAGCAGTTCTAAATGGGGCTTGTACCCCGAGAGTTGTCTACCAGTTGAATGAGATTGGAATATATTCCTAGTATTCCCAGTATTCCCAGTTGGGTTCATCTGAAAATTGGCTATTCATCATTTTCCCTGTCAAAATGCCTTCATGGGGATATCCCCGTTGACCCAGTAAGTGGCTGAGTTTTTGTTGCCCCATCTTGATCTATGCTCCCTTATGCGGCTGATCGATATCGACCGCCCTCGGGGCTCTCCGCCGGTGCGTCACCGCGGTCATTGGAGTAACGACCACGTGGGTGTCGTTCTCCGCGACGGTACCACACGCCGGGACGGACCCATCGCAGCGAGACTTCGTGATCCAAGAGGTGTCTCATTAGTCTTTCCCAAATTGAGTTTAACAATAGTTTAACAATAGTTTAACCCCTCAGGCTCCGGTGAAAACGGATTTTTTGGCCCATTTTCTTTGAAAGGTTGATGAATCCAGGCTTGACGCAGGATATGCAACAACAACTGGTGGAAAAAAAGATCGAAGCTTCACTTGGATCACGTGACGACCAGTCATCACCATGAGTTCCCCCATTGAATCCACTTTTGTACGGGTTCCCAAGACTGCACGCGCCATTTCTCAAGAACTGGGTGAGCTGGGTGGCAACAGAATTTCGGAATGCTTTCCAGTGCAGCCTCTACCCCTCGTGGCCAACGGGGTCGACACGCATCAGACTTCCAGCAAATGTTCTGCAATCTGCTGGAATCTGCTGCGATGTCCCTTGAAACACCAGGCAAGTCTTCAGACAGTTATGAAAGACTTAAGAAATTGCAGCAATTCGATGAATTCACTTAACACTCGCGTTCTCGTCCAATCTCCGCCATTTTACCCTCCTGCCAACTCAAATCACCTGGCGGATCGCCGGCTCGGGCTGGAAACCCCTATGGAATGGAAAGCCATGGTTTTGCCAACTTCACCAAGAAGATCAACTGTGTATCCAAGCCTTCCTTCAGTATACGCACATGGGGATGTCCAAAATATCAACGGCATCCTGCGTGCGAAAAGCTCAGGCAGAAAGGCCATGTTTATCAGCCCCGGTGAAAAGGATTGACGCTTAGTTGCTTGGAAAAAAAGTAACTGGATGTAACTGGTTTTTATTGGGGTTTATTATATGATCGACATTGATCAACTTATCAGGATCAGAATATTGATAATGTAAATATTATTTGATACAGGGATAGTGGTTAATCAACTTATCTTATCAGGATCACTATCGACCTATTTACTATTTGTTAATGCGAATCAGGGTTGAATCAGGGTTGATTGTCTTCTCCCATCACCTGTATCTCTTCCTTTCCCAGGGATTCGAGAGAATGCCGCAACGTCCCTTCGCGCCGGTCCGAAGCCCTGCGCCGGTCCGAACGTGGAGACATATCGAAGGAGAGGTCTTTCTGCATGTATTGATCCACCTGGGAGCATCACCCTGGCCCAGAAATCACGATACCGTTGTCCTTCAAGGGGTGATGGGACACAAATCCCCATGAATCATGGGACACATGGAATCGACATGGACCATGAAACCACATGAAACCCAAGCCCATCACCCACCTGTGGAAGATAGTTGAACAGGGGAGCAACGGCGGAGTTCTCGGCCACCTCTCTTCCCCACAGCACACTTGTGGAGTAAGTTCGCAAGACCTCACAGGTCTTAGCCACCGAGCGCTTCGGCAAATGACAGGTGAGTGGTGGAAAAGGGTGCTGTGAATTCAATATACCCAATGTTGGTGAACTGTACCTGTTCTATCCATGATGCCAGCTCTCCCATTCTGGATCTTCTCTTTGCTGCTACATAGAAATGGTTGCTGGTCATATGAAGATAAAACCCTGCTACCCTGGCTTGCACACCAAAATAGCTCGTAAATGGATCGTTCATCCCCCCGAACATGGCAGCATATAGGCATTGATCCCAAGGGCACCTGCGCACCCCAAGTCTTTGAGGCCACTCGCTTCAGGAGAGCGTCCTTGACATGGCGCGGCTGAAAAAATATGCTCCCAAAATGATGGATTTAATGCGATTTAAGCAGCAAACATGGTGGTTTCACAGATCACCTATGAGATGAAAGGGGGGTTCCCTAAATTTTCAGACAAAGCCAAACGCGGGATTGAAGTTTGAATCAACATTGGTGATGGAAAAGCCAGAATTGGGGATGGAAACCATATAATGAAATATAAATGCTAGTTTAATGGGGATGTAATGGGGATACAATATAACCAACAATTGATGAATAGACTGGTTAGATTTGGGGGTATATACCCCACTTCCAGAGAAACACAAATGATGGCTGTACAGCGACAATGGGTGTGGGTCTGGCCATTGAGGTACCAACGGGCCCACTTTGGCTGGTCCAAAAACTTTGACCAATACCCAAATGGTGGATGACCACCCACAACTTGGATTTGACAATCACTAGGAGAGGAGTTTTAGGTCCCGATTCGAATAATCCTGTACTAACGATGATTGGGGCGAAAATCACAATCTCTGTAACCAACTCCGGTGACGATCTGAGCTAAGAAGAAACCTTGCAACTGGAGTTGCAGCCCCCATCGTTCGACACACCCACTGCTTGTTGAACAAGTCCCCTTCATCATATCCATGTTTGTTGATAGAATCGCCCTGTTTATTGCTTGAATTCCCATGATTTCTGGTTCAATTCACATTCTTGAAATCATAATTTGGGTTGGAAATATGATTGAATTGTCAAATCCCTATATACTTTTGTTTGCTTAAATCCTTATTCTGGCGGGTTAAACCCTCCTATCTGTTGGTCAACTCTTCTGGAATACCCCACTGAGCTTGCCACGATCACACGCTGACCAATCTTGGCCAGGCGGCCCAGACGTCCCCCTAGGCGTTTGAGGGTCTGAGTCTTCAAAAGGAACATAGGCAACCATTGATGAATTATACAACCAGGTTAACCATGGTTTTTATGGCAGATACAAGCACAGTGAATGGGGGGTTGTAAGCCAACTTGTAACTGGCCTTGCGGTTTATCATATGGGATATTGTAGCCCCACATGAAGCATCATGATGGATAAAGCAATGAAGATATACTGGAACAACGGGATTGGTCGTAAAAATTAGGAAACCATCAATGGAAGAAAATTTCGGGGATATCAATCAGCAACTATTGGGATTCGAAATTGGAATGCTATGTTTTGCAAAACCAGGCCGCTAGGCCGCTAGGCATGTCAATGGGAAAAGGGGGATAGTGGCTAAAAAACACCAGGATTGGACTTGGGACTGTTACGAAGTGGAACGCGGATCTATGTTGTAGATATACACGTATATATCGCCACTTCAATGGAGAATATCAGGCATCTTTAGCCATCATCAGTAGGGAAAAAATGTAATATATAGATCAACAATAGTCAATAGTCGGAATTAAAACATGTAAGATCATGTATATAAGTGTTATGAAGTTGTGATTAATAGAAAAGGAAAGGCTCTTTTGAGAAGGAAGTGTAGACCATGTTCACTCGAAAAATGACTTGTCAAAACTCATGAAAAAATCTGTTCAATGCTGCAGCATCCTACCAGTCTGTGGCTCCCAGCAGTCCATCTCCTCGCTAGTACTGATCTCCGTCACTTCAGTGATTTCGGTGCGCTCGGTCTTGGTGGCCAAAGATGACTCGGACTTGTAGTTGCTGGCAGTCTGCAGGGAAGCGCCTGCGCCGCAAAAATCAGCAGCAAAAAAAAACACGGCATCAGTCGCGGCGGGTTGTTTCTGGCACACGAGCCATCTTGGGAAGAGGTCATGGACTTTTGAACAGCTTTTTGAAGGGATGGCTGGCTGGTTTGGCATTCAAGGTTAAGTATGGTCATCTTCCAGCACCTGAAGGCAGTCGAGGACCCTCCAACTGACTCTGCTTCAGGTTCACGTAGAGCCTGCTGCGCAGTGAAAATTCACCTGGATCCATACACCTAGAAGCATGGTATTATGGGTAACGGTCATCCTACCCTTATTAGGCTTCCGCATCATGGATATATGAAGCCCTATAGTGTACGGATACGGATGACCGTAGCCAATATGGATCCCGCTCCACTTCGAGTAACTTTGCAAAGCCACATCGTGGATCATTTTATGGGTCATACTCTTGCCATCAGTGGGAAACTTTGGGGCGGATCGCCACTCTCATTCGCCAAGGATCGACCAAAAAGATGTCCGATCCAAGTGGTTGATGATAAAAACCCAACGAATGGATAGTGATTTCTTCATAAACCTCAACTAATCCAACCATCCATGGATAGTGATGATATATAATATCATGAAAACTAATCCAACTAATCATAATCCAACTATAACTAATATCATAAGCTAATCGTAAACGAACCATAAACCCCAACTCATCCAATATTAATCCAACTACTTGAATAATCAACTATAACTCACTATAACTAATCATAAATAGTGATATTCCCAAAAAAACACAAACCCCAATCGTGTCTCGCCTCGACAGCCCGCGATCGCGGCAGCTTGAGCTGCAGTAGGTGAGATCATCGCGCATGTAGACCTGCGATTTTCGGCACTTTCGGCGAAAAAAACTGTTTTTCTGTGAGAACCTGTGGATATCTAATTTAAAGATATTGAATATTGAATTACAAGAGGTCATCAAACTGATCCGAGAAGGTTTTCTGCGGTCAAAATATTTGAACGAATGGTATTTAATTAACCTAAAAACAAACAGGTGTAATTAATTATGCCTTATTTGTAACTAGTTATAATTAACTACGACAACTAATAAAAAGAAGAAAAAACAAACTGATAAAACATGATAAAACTATGGCTAATGACTAATAGAAAAAAACAAAGTGACATTATTAACTGAGGTTAATATATTGCGAAACAATGATTACTGTAGTTAACTATGACTCTGTTTTAACCAAAAATAATGAAGTGATACGTTTGGATGACTATGGCTGTCTATTGGAATTAAAATCATCATAGCTTTATAAGCGTACCTTATGATGATGAGCCAACTCAGACGTGTCTTCAAGGTCCAACTTGATCAGCTCCAACCAACCCAAGATCGGCCGGGCCATGAAGAAATCTGCTAGGTTCCACATGGCTCCAAATATCCTGTTCAATCACCATGTCTAATGGTCAAATCTGACCATAGCACATATGCTTCTCCAGCCACTACAACTGGTCAGTACTGGTCCCAGCACCGCACCGGAGCGGATTCAGGGATCATCCGGATGCAGCAACTGCAACGAAAGACATAGTCTGGCCTGAGGAACTCGTTGTATTTTCGACTACCCAAAACAAGGTCTAGTTTTGCAAAACCCGACTAAAACAGGAATCAATGGAATCAATCATAAAAAACCTGACTTTCAAGCTGGTAGAGCTGACCTCCGCACTTCTGAGACAGGCACGAGCCATTGGTAGTTGCAGAATGAGCATTGCATCCTGTGCTACGCCCGCACCCGGCTGAATCACTGTGATTACCATTGGCTGAAAGCTTGTGGTTTATGCCAGAATATGGATAGTGATGGGCAGTTGCCTACTTATGCCTTTATCTTACATATCATATAATACATGTATACACATAATTACATGTATGTATATATATATACATATATATATATATACATATATATATACATATATATATATATACATATATATATATACATATATATACATATATACACATATGTATATATATATATGATGTATGCATTTAAAAAACTTCCATGTTGTGGTTTCAAATGACAAATTGATCCAAGAAACAAGGTTTCACAGGTACATCATTTTAAGATGCATTTCAAACGCCTCCATGTGAAAGCCTCCTCTGGAATCGGCTGTTTACAGCTGCCCCCATTTTTGCGCAGCTCGAAGTTGTCAACATGGCCGGTCTTAGATTCCCTTCCCTGAAAAAGAAAGACTCTTTCGCTGGTTTGCGGGTGTATATATATAATATGTGCAACGTGGTAAGCCCAATAATACATCATCCCGCCCAAATCACTTTAAATGGGTGGTAGCCAAAAACACCCATTTTGGTAGTTGTTTATGGCATTGGGTTTACATGGGTTTACCACGCACATATCCTCATAGCCAAGGATTAGAGTACCAAATTCATCCAACACTCAGATGTTCAGCAGCTGGGAACCCACACCGGTCATGACCTCGGAAGAAAATTTTGGGGGTTTCGGTGGTGAAAACTGTTTGCAAACAATTGAATGTAGATGGATGTTAATGGGATTTATAAACCAACAAACATAACTGGGAGAATTGTAGTAATCCATGTGAAATGCTGTTGATGCTCCTTGAAACTGTTTGCAGCACTTCGTTGAGATGCAGACTTTGCTCGACTAAGGGGCGGATGCACTCAACTGCCCTATCTGTACAAACGAAATGTGGATGCAAATATGCAAAATGTATGACACTGTGATGCGAAGTAGTTGGAACGAAATTGGTAGTGGCAGAGGGCACTTTCTTTCTAGGAAAACGGATCTTGAGCCAAAAGGATGGCCAAAAGCAGGACCAACAAATGCTTCCAAGATCTTCCAAGATCTTCCAAGCATTTAACGTGATGCATGTGGTTCATCAACATCTCAAAATCTCGAGATCCCAAGATCCAAACTCCACCCGACTCTACAGCCGTGGTTTTTTCATCGCTCTCCATGTCGAAGCAGCTTTATCAACTCATCAGGTCCGGCTCATCGATGTGGAAAACCTGCCAACGGGAAACCCCGAATTTGACATGCCAAAAACCTTGAGAAAAAAGATGAAATAAGTTTCGGTGGTATCCCCAACAGCTGCAACGTGGTATTTTTTTCACATGCTGCGAAGCCAAACGCTGGAAAAACTTCAGCGTGCTCCAAAGCCTCCCAGAACCTTCTCTGGAACCTTCTCCAGAACCCTGTTGAACTTGACCTGGCTCTGCACCAAAGCCTCCCAGACCTTCTCCGGAACCAAAGCCTCCCAGACCTTCACCGGACCCTTCTCCGGAATCCTGTTGAACCTGACCTCGCTCTGCACCAAAGCCTCCCAGACCTTCGCCGGAACCTTCTCCGGAACCTTCTCTGGAACCCTGTTGAACCTGACCTGGCTCTGTACCAAAGCCTCCCAGACCTTCTCCGGAACCTTCGGAACCTTCTCTGGAACTTTGTTGAACCTGACCCAGCGCCTGCACCAGTGCACACCGGAGCTATTCTGGGCTGAAGACCCCATTAGCTTACGCTGTTGGGGAAAAATATGTAAAAATGTAAAAACATCCACTTCCGAAATATCAACTCCAAAATCCTGCAATTGCTCTGTAAAAACAAAAAGTTGGGTGGAGTGATGTTCCAGCCTCGAGAACGCGTCGAAACTGGTCGTGGACCGACATGCCAGCTGCTTGAGTTCGATCTCCCTTGGCAATGTGAGAAATACCAACAAGAACTGGCGAGGGATGGTAGCATTATTGTCTTTGTGGGAAAAATAGAAGGGCCAGTTTGGTATACTATTTAGTCAGATTTACCTATTCATTGTGGAATGGGGTGACCCCTCTGTGAATCAACCCATGGACATTCAGGACATTCATGCACAGAATCGAAGCTGAGGTGTGTGGTTTATGATCATCCATACCACAATAGGAATCCCAACATAATGCATATATACAGTAACTCATTATAAATCCCTGTTGATGGATTGATGTCCATCCGCCACTGAGTATGCAATCCAACTAACTTGACCATGGCACATATGTAGATGATGATGATGTAGAAATATGCCACTGGATGCCACTGGGAGATCACCAAATGTGGCATAGAACCACGTACTCAAAGAAGTCTCAAAGATAAGTCCGTGGGTCAATCGGTCGTCAGCTGATTTTGGTCCGCAACAGATGACTCTCTTTGTTTCTGAACGAAGTAAATGCACAATTTTGGCTGCGAATTTCAACCTTTCGTAGATGGGTGAAAATGTGGCATTCCCTCCCATTTTATGGCCATTCCATGGGGAATATATGGGAACAAGGATAAGATAAGGCGGTGAATCTGGCTTTTGCTGGCCAAATATGGCCAAATCAGGTCAGAATGCGCCTGGTGCCGCCCAGCAATCAAGGAGCCTGGCTCCCAAGCCACTCAGAGGGATAGAACAGTTGAGTTGAGCAAGGGATCATGGGAGCAAAACAAACAAGAAGTGAATAGCCAACGGATTCATGGAGGAATACTATGGAAATCTATGGAATACGACGTCTTCAACCAATGACTGGCTTTTTTTGGGGGGAACCGATTGGTCCCACAAGTCCTGCGCCGAGATCGCCGAGTCGCTCATTTCATCCTGAATCGCCTGCAGGTGGCACATGTCGCCGACGTCCAGAAACGATGATGATGAATTATATGAATTATATGAATTATCAAGATCCATATGGAAAAGGATATATAGCCCCATTAATAGATCTATTATATGAATTATCTATTATACATAGCCGCTATAGCCCTTTTCCGATCTCCGCTTTCCATACTTCTGTTGTTTCCATTGTCAACTTGCGTCAATATCATTTTTAGTCGCGCTTCCCATTGGCGCTGCTGGCAAAGGGCATTCGAGTGAGAGCCTTCAGAAAAGCATCACCAAGCAAAGCATACGGCATGACTGCACAGTAGACCGCGGTGGACACGATCAGAGCCATCAGCCACGCCCCCAGAGTGTAGCCCATGACGTGAACGTGATGGAACTCAATTGGCATCAGCAGGAGCCGCCCACGCATATAGTGAATCGCGAAGATGTTGGACAAGTTGATGCCCAAAGACAGTCTCGAGGCCAATAAAACCCACCAACTTGGCGCTGCAGCAGTTGTTTTCTGCATTCCATTCAGCAGCAGGGCCACACCAACAGCATGGAGGCAGTTGCTGACGAGGAAGGTGGCTGCTTTAGAGGCCGAGAACTTCATGTCAGCAACTGCCACAGGTTGTATCCCACTCATCAAATCTGTGGGAGGGAGCGAAAGCCAGGCCACGAAGAGGGACATCGCTACCAGCATTCCGGCCACGTTTCGGGAGGCACTAAATTTGCTTGGCACCAACGCGCAGAGCAGTGCCCCGGGGAGCATATGCGCTGTGGTCCCTTGCACAAAGCGGTGACCCGGTCGAAAGCCCTCGTGGAGGATCTCTGGTTGCCACCAAAGGCCCAACGCCGTTAGCGTGACAAATGCAACTATGGATGCAATGTCACCGAAACGACCGAAGAGGTGCTTCACAAGCCCAAGACCTGCAGCCAACACGCTCACTGCGAAGAGATTCTCAAAAATCTGCATGTTGTGACAAATAGTGACCACCGGTGAGTAGAGTTTCAAAGCAGCGTTGGCAGGCGCATAAATAAACAACAGACTCAAAAGCCACATCGGAGGCACCATATGCTCAAAGGGCTTCAAGGGACTGCCGGGACGTACAGGCGCAGCTGAGCATGTCGCTCTGCGATCCTGGTACCAGATTCGGGCAAACTCTGGAAACGGCTTCCAAGGGATGTCCCGAGACAGCCGCAGAAAGAACCACATCCAGAAGCCCAGCTCGCACGCTTGCCTGAGCCAGCGCCGTAGCAACCATGTGGTGGATACAGCACTGGTCCTCCAGAAGCCTCGCTGACCATGAAGGGCCCGTTGCATGGAACGCAGGCTGAGATACGCAGTGAGACATGCGAAGGTGTAGTTCACTCGACCCAGAACCTTCGCAACTTGGCTAGTCAGAGGTTGAAAGCTTTCGATCCCGCCGAAGCCACTGTTGCCCAACCAATCTACTAATAGAATGACATGTTGCCAACACACGATGATTTGCAGCAGTAGCCGCAGCAGATGGAGATCTGGCAAGTCCTCCGCTGAAGTCGAGCTGGAGCAAAGGTCTGCCAGGTGACGTTGTGGAGCAAAAAGCCGCAGCCAACCTGAAGATCGACCACAAAGCTCCAAGACTTTTGTGAGGAAGCCAGCCAGGAGTGGCGGCACCGCTAGGAAAGCCAGGATCAAAGTGTTCTGCTCATTGGGGCGCCAGCGTGGCTGGTACTCCCAAAGTTGTTGTCTGTAGGGCCATTGTTCTCTGTACCATGCTGCTGCACCTCCTGGATAGAGCGCCACTACTTTGAACATGAAATGCGAGGCGCGGTCGTCCTTGTCCACTTCGTCCGTGTCTTTGTGCCAGCGCCCCAGAATCTCCAGATTTTTCGGGCCCCAATTCTTGCCCATGTATCTTCCCAGTAAGTATGGCACGAAAACCGTGTCCACCACAGGGTATGAACAGGACGAAGGAACGCAAATCCCAAACTCCAAGGCCACATCTTTCACGCCAAGACGGATCGCTAGAAGGCCCCAATAAAAACGGTGCCCGCCCTCGGTGCACACCTCAGGATTCCCAACATGGGCAATATCATGGCCCAGAAGGGACGAGTGCCGCCTGAAAAAATGAAAGTTGGCAGGTTTGTCATAGTTCGCCATACATTCCGACATCGTCTGTTGCCATTTCCGTGGGCCTTTTTGTATCAAGTCACTTGTATTCTGACCTTCCTTGGAGTTGCGATCCAGGCAATCAAAAAAAAACAAATACCATCTGGTTATTTAACATAGCCATGGAACATCATGGAAAATCACCATTTTTAATAGGTAAACCATCTATAAATGGGCCATTTTCCATGGCTATGTTAAATAACCAGAGGGTAAAATACCCATCAATATATACCAATGTGTTCAATTCTAAAGATGTGTTCCCTGTTTTCCACTCAAATGCTGCATTAAAAAACCCATGTTTTTGATGTTCCCCTTTTTGGTTGGATCTTTCATGCGGAGGTTTCCAATCCATGGGGGTACCCCATTGATCATCCATTTTTGGCAAGGATTTTCCACTACGAAGCAGCTGGGGATCACCTATGACTTGGTCAACCCAGCGTCCATCTCTCGCCGCCGCAGCTCGGGTTCGCAGCACATCTCCCAGTTGAAGTCTTCGTCCCAACAGCTCGGCAGGCCGATGCCCCAGGCCCCGCTGCAGCAGAGCTCGAAGGTGAAACTGCCGATCCAACAGCTGACTGCCATTTCTGCCAACGTTTTTTCGTGTCAACATCTATGGAGAAGCATGAAACATGACCATTTATCAATATCATCCATCATTATCATAAACCATGGCCAATTAAATAAGCGTCTTCTTTAATCCTTTCCTTGGTTGTCCATCTGTGTGTGTGGGTATGGGTCAAAATCGGGTCTCCCAATCATTGGATGGTTCTTACTAACAGACAAAAATCTGTGGTCCCCGAGGTCATGAATTTTGACCCATAACCCATATATATATATATTTATATACATCATATACACATGTACATTTGTATATACTGATCTAGGATTTGCATACGTTGATGTAAAACAATGTATGTGCTCGTGATATGCCGCACTTATCTCACATATACAGAACACATTTAACTTAACCATGGTGTGAACGTGTGGTTTCAATTAGCCGCCAGACAAAAAAACAACGTCAACGTCGTCTTAGATCACTATCGGAAGTCTCTGTGTGATGTTTCGAGCCAAACTCTGTCATGACTTCGGAGCATGTTGGCCCACACGGATGCTGAGGACTCAGGACTTGGAATGCATCACCACTTGCTCTATCTGATCCACCTACATGCAGTCAAAATCCGAAATGAATAATCTAGAAAAAAGGCAGTTCTACAGCCAAAGCTGCCAATTCCACTTTTTCTGCAGCCCGGATGTCAAATTCCAATTGTGCTTTGTAGCAAGTCGTGATTGCAGCACCACAAACCAACTCATTCGGAAGAAAGGATCGCCAACTCAACTCGGTCCTTGACTAGAGACTTCAAGCAAAATAACATACGTATAGTAGTAGTGTGCTGATGTAGACCCAAGGTGAGTGGTTGATACGGGGCCCTTTAACAAACACCCAAAGCATGCACTTTTCACATCTCTCTCTCTCTCTCTCTCTATTCCAACAGTGACTAGGACTGCCCATCTGCAAATTGTCTACATTTCCAAGACATACGGCTTATGGCTAGTCTGCTGACCATTGAACGGCACCACGAGAACATATCCCAAAAAAAACTCAAATGATTGCATGCTCAAGAAGCAGCATGAAGATGGATCTCTGCCAGGCATGGTCTGCGAAAGTCAAAGATTCCATGATGGCACCCATGGTCACAACATCAGGAAGGATTGCACCACATCTGAGGCACTCCACCAGCTCTGCTGCATGGAGCCACTTCGAGGCTTTCGCAGATGCAGTCATCACAGTTGAACTCATCACAGCTGAAGCAACACGTCCTGCGACTTAAAACCAGTTGAATGTTGGAAGCCACACTCATTCTGCTTCAAGTACAAAGTTCGATCGAACCTGATCATATTCCATGTGAAACCCCCCTGGGATTTGAATCTTTAGTTTCTTTTTGTAAAATCTAATTCTGTGTCAAAAACAGCAACGGACTCGTGTTTCCCATCACACCCGTGGTCCTCCAGCGCCGAAATCGTCGAAACTGCTCAAGGCCTGCGGCCACCCCCTGACCTTTTCACACGCCGTAAGCAGGGAGCATCTGCTGATCATCGAAGGCCGCAGGCTTCGTGGCATCAAAGACCCAAACAGCTCGGCAGCTTTCAGCCACCGACCCGCTGCACCGCAACAGGTAATGCAACTGTTGTAAGTGATCACTGTAGGTTGGAGAAACCGATGCTTCACCTGGCTGGTGCTTTCAAACTCCTGAACAATGTTAGTTGCTGGCATCATCATCATCATCATCATCACCATCATCAAGAAGGAGAAACAATTCCGAATGTTTCGAAGCCAGTTGCCATCTCCTCCACGTACTTCAAGGACTCCTCCCAGCCAGACGTTAGGACGCAGGCGGCACCTGCAGCATTGTAGCTGACGCTGTCAGGTCTCCAACGGCTGTGGCCCATGCAGCGCAGCAGGTAGGCGGCCGCGGTCCATTCCCCCGTCCTTTCGCCCGCCGCAATGGCGCCGTTCCAACAGATGGCATCCACGGGACCACTGAGGAGTCGCAGAGCGGTGGCCCAGCCGCAACCGCACGACATGACGGAGCCAAGGGTGATGGGATTGGGACGCAGGAGTCGGTGCCTCAGCTCTTCCAACAGAAAGGAGGCACTGGTCCAATGACCTCCCTTGGCACAAGCATTGATGGCAGCGTTGAAGCCTGAGCTGGGCAACGCTCTTAGATTAGATGTTGAGCATGGCCCCATGGCGACAATACTCGGAAGCTCAAGCATGGAAACTAGGGCCCACACAAGCTAAATTCGGAAGACAAAGAGCCCTGGGTATCCTCTGGAAGAATTCGAGTGCCAGCTCCCATTTGCTTGCTTTCTCATGTGCAGATATGACAGCACTGCATTCAAAAGCGCTGACCTTCAACCTGCACAGACAGTCGAATGTGGCCTTAATGCCTACGGAGTCAAGAGCCTTCCTAAAGCATGTATCTCCACCACAGATTCAAATCACACTACTTACATACCGTTTCAAACTTCATTCTGGAAAACAAATGGAACCCACACTCTACGTTCGTTTTTCAGACGTGTTCCAAAATTGCTTGACTCATTCTCACCAGATTTTAGTTTGCTCATTTCATCCATTTTTACTTCGCACTGCTCCAACCTCCACTTCCACATGCACCAGAAGATCTCCTCCGCTAAAATGGCTTCCTTCCGCTTGGCCAGCAGGTCCAGCAGGTGTGTGGCATGCCGAGGCTTGCTACGCCAGGTCTTACAAAAAGGTCCCAAAGCCACCTAGGTCTGAAAGAAATGGTGGATTTACCCACAATTTGAATAATGGATTCAACCAACCCCCTCCAAATAAGGGCTTACTAAGGCTTACTAAGGGTCTATGAACCACCAACAACCACTAACAAAGGGCTTATCAACTGTCCACTATTGGGGGATTTGTGGCAATGCTGTGCAATGTTTATGGGAAATGATGAGAGATCGTTGGATCTGAGCAAAACATGCCATTTTAATTTGATACGGATCCTCCCAAGTAATGACCCCCGTGATAAAGATCTTACACGGAAGGTCTAATCTTGATTTCGAAAAGATGATGAACTTTGTGGTTCCAAGTTTTTAGGCTTAATTTTGAATTCAATTGTATTCAATAATGAAATGCTTCAACGCTGAAGCATAAGCTTTGGGGTTCTCAAATTCTGAGACAACGGAGACACTCCCACCTCAACCCCTCTCGCATCCCACGGGCCGCTGAGTAATGGCTCCAAGCGCTCTAGTTCGGCAATCTGCCGCATGGCGCCAGCAACCCGCCGCCAACGGTGCTTGGTCAAAAGTGTGTTTGTCTGAAATAGGATGCCCCAGGGTATCCCTTGCAGACAACCCCAAGTGGACATGGCACGGTTTGGAGATGTCTGATGTGAAAACGAGGAATCTGACCACAAATTGCTGGATAGATTTGGCTACGGCCCAGCTGCTCCCCAGCAGCATGGGACCCTTGAACCCAGAAGCCCTTTCCAGCTCACAACCAGGCTATACACTCTCAGAAACTGTCAAGATATGGCTGCTGATTTCGGATTCAGTCCTGGACATCATTCTTGTTATCAACTGTCTATATTATATTATATATATATATTATATTATATATATATATATTGCACAAAATGTCGACATATAATATGTATATCATGTTATACATATATACATGTCTCATATACGTATAGCCAAGATAGATATGATCCATCTAGATCTACGTAACGTACGTATCCAATGGCCTGTGAGATCAGCCACTAGCTTGAAGATCATCTCCCGATTGGCCTGCGGCCGAAAATCTTCACCAAAATTTGCTGAGGTTTTTGCCGTCGAAAGATAGGGATTCAACTGATTCAATGGTTTTTGCCATGAAAAAAATTGGTTTTGTGAACTCTCAAGATGCACATGTCACCAGGCAACCATGCAATGAATTGCCAGCCAAAATGGCAAAATGCCAGAAAATCCTTGATTTTTAACCCACAAAATCTGCATCCATTCGAGGAAGAATAAGGATCTGCGTAACGTGTGTAACGTTCATCCAATGGTTAACAGCATATGTATGGGCCATGGTGCTAACGGACAGCATGGAGGTCCTACATCCACCATGATGCTATGGGTGGGGTGTGAAACATAGTACAGGGAAGGGTTGGTTGTATGTATAGGATACATAAACATATGACATAGACATATACATATACATACACATACGCATATACATATACATATACATATACATATACATAGACATATATATATATATACACATACATACATATATATATATATGTATATACATGTGTATACATACACATACACATACACATACACATACACATACACATACACATACACATACACATACACATACATATGCATATGCATATGCATATGCATATGCATATGCATATGCATAT
>Ga0126342_10006758_pt1 | contig 20404 bp, 18 predicted proteins | sample Cyp1metagenome_FD_92528 | JGI IMG/M metagenome (GOLD analysis project Ga0126342, IMG submission 92528) | Coral microbial communities from Lord Howe Island, Old Settlement Bay, Australia - Cyphastrea 1 metagenome | ecosystem: Host-associated > Invertebrates > Cnidaria > Coral ...
GACCATTGCACTTGATGTCCAACTGAACGACTTGCTTTGTCAGTTTTGCTCTTGTTGTCAATTTCCGCACGCCTGAGGTGAGAAGTGAAAGACCCACTGGAAGGAAGGCCTTGTTTCTGGGGGGGTTTGTTTTTGGGGTTGTTTGTTCATGTTGTTAACGGCATCCCTTACGTAATGTACTTTAGACGAATTTGCAGCTTCACCCCATGTATATAGGCCTACACTGCACGGGGGGTGTTGTTGCACAGTCTACATGTACATATAGCGTTTCTCACACTCTTTACTGTTGCGTGCATGGCTCAAGAAATAGTGCGGCGTATTCGCAGGGTATTTGTGGTAACTAACGGCCCTTAGCCTATTTCTACATATTTCATGCTATTTCCATGATTCTATAGGGGACATTCACTAGTGACATTCACATCTATCAGCGAGTGATTTTTTACTGCTCTCATCATGCTCTCGCGACGTCAACATGGTTTACGACTTACCCGAGCCAAAGATGTTGACACTGGCCCTCCAGAGGTGCCTGCAAGCGTTTGAACATGTTTTACACCTCCCCAGTTAGAAGGTGCCATAATTCCATATATATATATATAATTCCCATCCCTTACTAGTTACTAGTTATCCTCCATCAAACCGTCCAACACGGCCAAAACCTCAATGCTCTGCAAACTTGCAGGAAATGCACTTTAAAACCGGCATTTGGTGCACAAAAATGTCGGCTGAAATGTCCGGCCAAGGGTTGGTGACCGTCCGACCAAAGAGTGCGTAGATGTGAAAAGACGCTTTCCCACGCACATCACCAAGAGTCAACAAGAGCAAACCCTTGCAGAGTCAGAGCTAAATTCGAACCGTGCAGCGCCTTGAAACATTCGAGTTTAGTAGAGACGTTGGTCGCTTTCAGCAGCTGAAGCTGTTGGTCCGACAGGTGAAAAATGGCCTTTATCATCCTTTAGCTCATTTGACAGCGGACTTGATGGCAGGGAGCCTAAAGATGTGGGGACTTTTGGTGAAAATGCTTTGTACATCTTTGTACAACATAGCAGAGTGTGTTCGTGTAGCATCGATCATACTTGTAATACTTATACACATGCACTGTTGTATGAATACGAGATTGAACCTGTCTCCTAAAGCCGGTGAATACTTGTCCGCTTCCGTTGAAGAACTTTGAGAAGCCAAAACCACATAGTGGTGTACACCGAATGCAACCCCAATGATGAGCAATTTGTTTGGTGTATGATTTTTAATATTTTGATTACCCACAACATTATACATACATGTGTATATATATATATATGTGTGTGTGTGTATGTGTGTATAAGTCACTGGAGACATGGGATGAGAGTTTGTTGTTATTGTGGCATTGGTCTTCCCACATTCAATGACGTGAGAGTCTGTTGTTGGGCCAGAGGTCAACGTGCCGATTTGGTTTCTCCTTGCTCTTGCTGCGATCGTCCCATCCATTCTGATTCTGGAGCTGCTGCGGCCTTGCAGAATGGAATAGAAATGCACCTGAAAGACAGCTTGACTCAGTTTGACAACTTGGTTCCACCCCATGTCATGCCTTCAGGACTCACCTGCCACCAACATGCTGGAAATGTGGCTGCTCTTGGTGGGGGAACCTGATTTGTGACACGGCCCTGTGATGCCTGGGGGCACACCGCTTGGTTGAAAGAGACAAAACACGAGGATTCGGATCGTTACACTATATTATACTTATTTCAATTTATTTCATCTTATTTCTTAAGGAGGGAAACATCGTTTTGAACATGAAATTATTTGATCCTCCTGATTCTGCCGGAGCTTCTCAGTACTACCCTTTCCAACCTGCCGAGCTGTGCAGCCAGAAGAACAGCGGAGCCAGGCTGCTTACATCGGCTTCAATGACACCTTCGCACAGCTTTGCGGTGTCATACTCAGCAAGTTGTCACTGTTCATTTATTCTCAGATGACTTGATGAGCTAGGCTTCACTGTCTACAACTGCATACAACTGTATAATTATCGGAAGCTGCTTTGGGTTGAAGCCAGTTGAAGCAGCTCGAAGCCAAGTGATCCAACTCGGTACTGCTTGAGGCACGTTGCGCGGTGGCAGCGCCATGGGAATCATGCTCTTTCTGATGCAGACGTGCCGCCGGCATCGTGGCATCGTGGCATCGCCCAGCTATCGCCCAGCTATCGCCCAGCTATACTGACCATGCTGGCCATCTGCCAGGATACTGAACATGATCTTCAATGGAACCTTACTGGCTCATGCTGACGAGGCGCATGGAAAAGGGAAAGATGTGACAATTTGGTGACCTCGACAGGAGTCACATTGACATGGCGAATCCGAATTTTCCAGACTTTGATTTGATTATATAATTATATATATATACATATCTTTCTATTTTTCTATCTAACTATCTATCTATCTTTCTTTCTATCTATCTGTCTGTCTGTCTGTCTGTCTATCTATCAGCATTTTAGCAAGGTGATTGTCTGATTTGACTCCACCTTTTGGAACCTGTGCCGCCTCCCAGTCCTAGCATGGCCAACGATTCAATATGACAGGTTCCATGGGCCATGCGGTGGCTTTTTTCGGCCATGGCCTCATTCCCACAGTTCAGCTTGTTTTGAGCTTCCTCAAGAATATATGTATTGGATATCAGATATATAATATATCAGATATATGTTGCCATATGTGACACACACATATATATATATATATATACATATTACATACATACATATATATATATAGTTAGTCGGTTAGTTAGTTGGTTAGTTTAATGTTAATGATTTAGTTACTTTGTTAGTTAGTTAGTTATTTGATTATGTGTGTGTGTGTGTCTGTCCAACCCGAATAAGTGAATTTGTCACATCGAGTTCACATCAAATTTCAACCTGGAATTAGGTTTGATGGTTACGGTGGCTGCATTTGTTGAGAACAATGCTGTTTTGGGCCAGGTGGGGAGCTTGCTGGAGCTGTGACAGATTGAAACCCAGGTGGTGCCCTCGAAGTACACCTTTCGCAGCGGTGTGAAGCTTGAGTTCGATGGCTTGGTCTTTGAAGGTGGGCCCATATTTCAATCCGATTGATGATATTTGATTGAAATATGGCCATATCTGATCGTGGTGATCATGATGGTGATGACGGAGATGGTAATGGCTTATTTGATATATTTGATGATAGTACACGCCAGACTCAACGTTGAGCAGCGACAGTTTTGCGGCGTGAGCCCACGTCCTTTTGCTTGCGGACATGCGTTGCGCATGTCTCAAAGAATTGTTGAATGCGTTGAAAGGCTTCGAATAAATAAGAAGAGGTGACTCTTTCGATGCAGGGACAGTGACCTCAACATACTTCAAGCATACAGGATGTGGCTTGCCATGAAAGGGATGAATAGAAACGGCTTGGCAAACTCCGATAGACAGTGAAACCTGATGAAATCCGTTTTTGCCATTGGGAAGGATTGTGCTAACACATGAGAACGCAGCTGCTTCGGGATGATTTTGGTGTTTTCAGCACTTTGTGCTTTAGGACTATAACCGTGCGCCTCAGTGCCTTTGAGGATCAATGAGAATCAACATGAATCAACATGAGTCAACATGAGTCAACGTATTTTTCGTATCTTTTCGCATCCAAAGAGTTTTTTTTCATTTTGCAGGCTTCGCGCAGTGCTCTGATCCCAGCCTTCCCGTGGCTGTTCGGGTGGTGACCTCAGCTCTGGATGCAGCTGATTGCAGCTGTTTGATTTGATGTTTTGAACCATTTTTTCCATTTTTTGAACCACTTGTTTACTGTTTACTTGTTTAAATTGACCTGTGGCATTTCTGACAGGGGACCCTTGGACCTATGGCTTGTCATCCCAAGCACTTCTGTTTCCGTAGTGGTCCGGCTGTGGCCAAGGCAGTAATGCCTTGTTGGGGTGAAGCAGGCGCATCCAAACGTGGATCGCAGTGTTGCTTTGGAGCGAGCAAGCCCTCAGCTTCTTATGGAGTTCTCAAATGTGGCCGGTTATGATTGGACTCTTGGACCAGCTCACAATGCTGATATTAGGTTTGAAAAGCCTAGAAATCGTAATAGCCAGGCGCTGAACAGAGAAACCGACTCGATCCGGCTTTGGAAGATTTTGGAAGGCCTCGATGTGGTAGCAGCTTTGGCAGGGCAGATGTTTCCTGTCCTGGATGGAGACTTCACCTATGCGGCTTGGTGGACAGCTGCAGTTTGTGGCCTTTTCTGAGATGAAACATGCACCGTCAAAGATGGGCGAACAACGGTCAAAACCACCATCTTGGTGTGTGTGTGTATGTATATATATATATATATATCCGTGTGTGTGTGTGTACTAAGATGGGTTATGATAGGTGTTGGGTGTTTGGAACATTCCGGATTTCCATGATTTTCTCAGAAATCCTGAGAAATCTGACAGCACAAAAATCCATGCGGCCTAGCTGAGATGGGCTGCCGGCATCGGCCAAGGTGGAAGATCTTTTGTTCATCCTGGGCGCACTGGTTGGGGAGCCATTTCTGCCGGGATGGGTGGAGGCATGAAAAATTGGAGGATCACGCGTTGCAAACACGCCTTAATGATCCTTAATGGACAAATGGATAGAGCGGCTATTATACATCCTTTGAAAAGGAACATGTTGGTAGTCCCTGGAAGCCAAACATCTTGCAAGAATAGCTTGTTTCAATTATATAATCACGACAAGCGGACGTTTCCTGTGGCTTTTCCTAGGTGACGTTGAAGTTGGTGCATGGACTACTGATGCTACGGGCCGCTCGGCTGAATTTGTCAATGGCATCGCGCTTCCGGCTGAAAGACATTTGCCAGCGAGGCATACCATGGCTGCTGCAATTGCAGGCGCCTTCGCGTCCGGAGCCCAGGGGCCCCGATTGGAGCCGTAGGAGCCTTCTATCGTCCACCGCAACTGTGCCACGGAGAAACGCTGACGTTTTCTCAGGCCTTCGCGAGGAGAAGAAGTCCAGAGGACATGTGGTGCCCTCAGTGAACGGCATCTTGTGGCGCATTTGTGGCGCTGTTGGGAAGTTGGAGATAGTCTGAGATAGCTCATGATTTTTCATGATATTTCCCTTCACTTCTGGGATGCACAAACATTTTGGACAGATTTACCCACATACCATATCATACAGTAGTTGCAAAACATCCAATCTATACGTACACTTTATACAGCCATATCATATGAATTACTTTGAAATATATTACTTTTTTGTTTGCCCGAAAATACAGCACCAACACAATCATACGGCTTCAACATCATTTGCCAGCCGCTTGCTGCCGTCGTTCATGATTTGAAACATGCTGAGGATGAGTCCCTCAGAGACCCGACGACATCGACGAATTTGAGGCGAGTAGCGGGGCATAAGACCTGTGATATAGCCACAGACATCAAAATCTGGAGACTTAATTTTCTTGACAGGATAAGTTGTTCAGAAAACATCACATAGAAAGCAGCTGGAAGAAGGCATGTGTATAATAATGGTTCAGTGTGCAGACCATGTGACCTGGTGGTGCGTCCGCTGCAAAACCATCATCAAGACCCCAACACCAAAGGCAGGGTGTATCACTCAGAGAACTGTCCCAGCATTGCTAGCACTGAAAGGCACTGAGTGACGGGCATTCTTAGATGCATTGAATTTGATAGGTGGCATGAACTTTTGAGCGTCCTGCGTTCACCCCTACAGCCGGGGGAGGTGCAGGAAAAATGTTTTGAAGGCCTGAGCCTCAACCGTAGCAGCCGTAGCAAGCCAGGTGGGGCCAAACAAGAGGCTAAATGTACAGAGGATGAGTGCTTGAGGAGTGGGTCAACGTTACCCACGCGATCATTTTTGCTGGGCGGACCAGCCGCCATTGCTTGATATGTCGATCCACCTCTCACAAAGTCTGGGCGGATGGAGCGTCACGGCCTTGGCTTCGGAGTCGCCAGCTTCCCGAATGGGAAGTGACATGGCTTTGACTCAAATGAGCAAAAGTGCTTGTTGCAGCTTTCATTGCCCAATGGCCTTTGCATATTATACACATATATACACTCCTTATTATCCGTTTGATCATTTGCGGCATTTGCGGATGATGTTGCAATCAAAAACGGGGTTGTCCATTGCTGTGTTCCACGAGGGCATCATGATACTCATCTCGCAAAGCTGCTCTCGATGGTCACATCCGCAGCTTGCTGATTAGAACGAGGCCGTGTCTCACCCGGAGTCGGCTCCCGTTGCAGGGTCCCTGCGCCAGCCATGGCTCGTTCAATGCCAAAGCTGAAGATAGCAGGCCATGCCAGCACTCACAAAGCAACTGCAGGAAGGGATCAAAAAGATTAAGTCAGATTCGGCCATACCCCATCATCAATGTGAACCGAAACCCACACATGAATGATGCGGTTGCACAATTGTTCAGCATTATTATTTCACATGAGAATCGAAGCACTTTTCCATTGTTCGTGCAGGCTGATATATATATATATATATTAATCATAATTAATGCTACAATAGTATGAGTTCAATCCCCAGTTATATTTCACTACATTTCCACGATGTTGATGGAGAAACCATTTGTTTATATGGAGACCCTACTCCAGCGTTTCCTTCCGCTAGTTGTGGCCTCAGAGCTGGAAGGCTTTGCAAATGCCGTGGCGAATGCAGAAAACGGCATGCAAACTTTTCGTCCGACAGCTCAATCAATAGCTCAATGAAGTCCTTCAGAGCTTCGAGGCCTTTCGGAGCCAGTCCCCTCCACTAAGGTCGCTTGAACGGCTCAGGCCGTGTGCAAAATCTCGTGAAGCGTTATGAGATGCGTGGAAGCTCGCAGGCAGGGGAGATGATGAGCTATGGAGAGCTATGAAAAAAGATTTAAAAAGTATATCAGCTGGACTCTTGCCATGTTTTTTTTGTTTTTGCATTTTTTTCCCCCCACCGAACTCTTATCTCTGACTTGCCACCTTTTTGCCCGACTCTGCAAGATGGACCGCTGATCCGCTGCCACAACCTGCTAGGATCCTTCTGAGCTGCGCGTCCCTCGGGCCGAAAGAAGCTCAGGCATGGTGCGGCGTGTACTTGGCATCCGCCGGTGGAGTACGAGTCACCCAGTTAAAGGCGACCTTTCGCGCATGAAAATACAATGTAAGGATTATGTCGTTTGTGAGGTAGAGATAAAAGAGAAAGAGGGAGAGGTTTCTATCAATAGTATGACTTGAGCATCTACGCATCAATAATAATGTCGAACAATGAAAAAGCTTGCGGCTTTCAGTTGAGTCAGTCATAGCAGACAGTACTAGCTAAAGTAAATTCGAGTAAATCTGCCCAAAATGGATTAATATGACATGAATATGACATTATTGACATTATTCAGATGTTTACTGTAATATGGTCATAATATGGTCTAATGATGCGTAATGTATGTTGATGGGTTGTTGCCGGCAATGGTCCATACGGGTCCATGATGGTCGGCATGGGATGTCCAGGAAGCCGCAGCGACCGAGCAGCGCCTATGAGTCATGGAGTCCGGAGCCAAGAGGCGAGCAGAGCTGGGGTTCCCAAGGGGAAAAGGTATGAAAAGGTGACAATCACATGGAAAAATACGGAAAAAACATGAAAAAAAAAACATGTGGGTAGGAAATTCACAAAGCTGGAGTTCTTCACCAAGAAGGGTTGAATGTAGTGGAAGCTGTGCTGAAACCCCATGAATCCCTCACTCTACATCTCTACGTCGCTGCACATGCGTTTGGAGATGAAGGTGTAGGATCCAATTTGTCCAGACTGACTCATTCTAAAGGAGTCTGTAAACGGGTCAAAGCGAATGTCAATCAACGAATTTTGTGGTGTAAAATGGTGTATATACTTGTAATTTCTTCGTTCAGGCTTGTGACTTGCCCTGTGGTTTTTGCAGCCTGGTGGCAAAGCCCTTCCAAATCACCAGGATGTTGGCGAAGTTTCAAACGGACGGGCTAGAAGTGTGGATTCCTGCAGATCAAGAGGTGGGATTTCCTCTGAAATGACGTTGGGTTCGTGGTTCGTTGTGGTCAATGAAGAAATATCCATGTGAAGAAGATTCGGATCATTCGGGCTTCCAGAAAGCTCGTCAAAGTGGTACCGATCAGAGCTTCGATGCATCAATTCAAGTCCTTGAACAAAGTTATTTCATCGTTTCCGTCAGTTGCACCACAAAATCAACTCCAATGTAAGATCTTGCAAGCATCACAACAACGACCACACGAATGTGCATCATCCCTACCTTCAGATCCCATCTATGTGCTTGCATTGCGATATGTATGGTATGAGTTTGTTGTTCATTCCAGGAGTCGCAACGGTCTCCTCAAACCCTGGTGGAGGCACCATGGCTTCGTCTGTCTTTCGTGCAAGAAGCCTTGACTCAGCTCTACGGGATGAAGCAGGTGCAATCACGGGCCCCTGCTATATGCTCAGACCAAGACCAACTCCAGTTGGCAAACATTCGCAAACAAATGAAACGGCTAATTGCTTTCAATTTATGTTGGGTCTCAATGGCTGCAAGTGGAAGGAGACCTTGCAGTAGCTGATGACTTCTCCATGGAACTGTCATCCAAGAGGCCATGCAGCCAGTGCTGAAAGGGTTCTCATGTCAATGTGAAGAAGAAAAGGGTCATGAAGAATGAATCAGCTGGCTTGTGGTTCCTTTTTTTTTCTTGATGATGTTTAATGATGTCAAATGATTTTAAATGCATTAACAAAACCCTATCTGGGATCACAATCTCACTTGAAGGACAGGGGAGGCCCAAGGAGGCCTCCACATGGAGGCAGGGTGGCTACAAAAGCTGATCATTTTGATGATTGCCAGTGATTTGTGATTTTAGAGTCTTTTGTAGATGTTTAGAGATGTGCATACTGCTGCATACTGTATTTGCTTGTGGATGTTTTGCGTGTTTTCGTGCTTCCTCAGTCGACTGGACAGGAAACCAACGCTTTACATGGAATGATCGAAGGCCTGTCAGTGTTGCAGCATGCTCCACTTTGCTACAGATACGACAGCGAATAGCTGTCCGTTTTCCAAATCTGGTTTTTCCATGTCCATGGTGAGGCAACACGGACCACAAGGAGAAGGACTGGCATGACATGGCATGACTCGTTGGGACGGATCGAATCGGATCGATTTTTGATGATTTTGGGGTGCCCGGGCAGACTCTCCAGGAGCCACGGCCAGCTCCGATGCTTCCCCTTCCGAGTCGTCAAGTGGTAGAACCGCCACGGCGCAGGTGGCGTTGTTGCACCCTGGCAGCACGCAGCACATGCCGTTCCAACAGTTGCAGCAATACGTAGCGACATGCATGGGCTTCATGCCAAATACATATCATTGAGATTCATTGAGCGTGTCTTGTTATTGTGCTGGCATGCATTGGCTCACAAAGCCTGCAGATATGGGAAGAGCCAGGTCAGTGCTTCGAGCGGCTGCAACAGCATCGCGTACCGTTGTTGTCAGGAGCGTAGTCAGCTGCTTCGGTTGCGGCCCGAGTCTGGACCCTTGAACGTTACGACAGTTGTACAGCACCGAGACTTGTCGAAGCAGCAAAAGAAAAGTGAGACCATCTCAGACCTCTCAATGGATTTCACCCCAATCTTATTTGTTTGTAAATGTTATTTGCGTGCCGTGTACAGCGAATTGTCATTCGACTAAACTATGCCCACTGGAAAAGTATGAGACAGATCCAGCAGTGATCAGCAGTGGTTCTTCAATGCTTTCTTGAAGGTCGCTTCAACTTCCGGTGAGCATAGCAGCATATTGATACGGTTTGCAAGTGTTCCTACTACCGTTTTGTCACGTGGGGCATGCGGTGTTTCATGACCGGAGCCTTGCCATACTTGTTTGCCAGGAGTCAAGCCCGTGGAATGTGTTGGTGAAGTAAAACCAGTAGCAAGCTCTCCACATCTCTCCAAGAAGGAAAAATGCCAAGCATTATCCATATATAATATTATATAATCATATATAGTTTTGTTGAAATTTGTTGCCTTTCACCCTGAACAAAAATTCACACGCCCATCCTTTTGCAGCCATGGAGTCCGCAATGCATTCCGCAATGGCAGTATGGCGGCAGGCAGCAGAGGCAGAGGGGTCTTGCTGTTGAACCATGAACATCTCCCCGCAACAAGCACAAAATAAGCACCAAACCCTCCATAGCTTAGGGATTTTTCCAGATCTTTCCAGCTTCCTTGGATTGGCTGTGCTTGTCCCCAGCCTGTTCATACTTTACGAAAGTCTATATATAACTGTTCAGGAAGTCGCTGACAAGTGCTGCGACACCTTGCGCATCGCCCAGGCCTACGTGGATTTTCTCAAGGCTCCTATGTTCACAGTCGGAGGTCTTCCAGTTCCAGGAGTTTCTTGCCTGTCCAAACCAGTCTGCGCGCGTTTGTGCAGCTTGCACCACTTCGTTGGCAGTTGTGGTCTTGAGGCTAGCGGTATCTAGCGGTATCTAAGTGTCTTGCAATCTTGCAGCAGTCAGTTGTCAGGTTATTTTATTGCTCATCGTTATGCTTTGCGGCAACGTGTTGTACCAGTTCTTGCGGAAGGGTGAGACTAGCAAGGTCGATGATTCAAAGACGGTTGAGGCGTTCGGGCCATTGGCACAAAGATCGTGCTGTGTGATTTCCAGGTTTGTGTGCTCGATATGTTCCTTGATTTAGTTTCTCTCCCATGTTTAGATGGCTTGGTGTGAGCGCAGTTTGGGAAAAATGTTCCGTGACCGCACGCTTGGCTATCCAATGCCACAGTGGACACTGGACATCACTTTTCTAGGCATTCTGCACCATCGTTCCTACGGACTCGCGAATGTCCATGTGCAAACTGTTACGTAGCATTGTGTTGGCCAGGCACGCCAGATTGTGACCAAAGCGGAGAAAGATGCTCTAGCCGCAAAGAAACGTGTCAAGGCCTGGGTTTTGTACAGAAACTGGCTGCTTTGCGGAAGCATGGGGTTGAAATTCTATGCAGCTGCTCCGATTGGGTTGGTTGTGTAGGTCAGTGTAGGTTCCCTGTTTTTGACAGGCTGGCGAGGAGTTCAGGAAGGTGGCCAAGGAGGCTTGGGAATCGCACGGGTGTTGAGAGGTGTCAGCTGCCAAGTGAAGCATCGCAAGAAATCTGAAGTGGAACTGTGTGACAACAAAATCTATTTGGAATCTGAAATGCCAGCACCGCAAGTAAAGCACAGCAAAGGGAGCCCTGGCCCTTGCCAGCACCGGCCTAAATCATCCTGTATACATCATCCTAAACCATCCTGAATAATTTTTATACACCATATCAAACTCTTGGCTACCCACAGGGGTAGAGAAACTAGATTAACTAGATGTTGGCACAGCAGCTGTTTGCAGCTGCAGTCTGAAGTGGTCTAACACATGGCTCATGGCCAGCAAAACAGAACCTAAATATACCTAAATTAGGTCACGCGGTCCCGTGGGGACTGTGTACCGTTTGCACAGTGGTGATTGTGTTCCATGACATGTCAACCTGCTCAACACACTTTTTTCAAGGCCGCCACTTGCAGTTTTTATCAAGTTCTATGCAATGCGTTTTTCAGTTGTGAATGTGTTATTCACTGTCAAGTTGCTTCTCCACAAAAGATGGAAAGGTCCAAAGAAATCGAAAGAATTGCAGGTGTTCAACCCAGGCAAGTAGCACAGAAACCATGGATGAGACTAAGCATGAAAAAGATGAAAAAGCGAATCTAAAGATTGGAGATTCAGAGTCTAAAGATTAGATTGAACAATTCAATTGAGACTCTGCTGCTAACACCCCTGGGAAGCCTCCACCCACCAGACAATGAACTAAGCCGTGTAGAACCCGTTGCCAACGTACCTGCAGCGTAACATTAGGGTAGCATAAGGGCGTGGAAGCGCAAGTCAACTTCCAAACAGCGTGGCATGCCTGTAGCGACACTATACCAGCACCGTTGCATCAACGTAGTATCCACCTGGCATCAGCATGGAAACGACAGCAACAAAGTAGCGCCGGCGTCGCCGGCGTAGCATCATGTCGTGAAGCACATATGACAGAAGCATGACACTTGTCATGACATTTGTAGCATCAGTAATGTGCGCAGCATGAACCTAAGGCTACTGCCCACCCCACCCCACCCCAATTCCACTGCGTCTCACAATACGCAGAGTCCCCAGGGAATGGCGTTACTGCTGAGTTCAGAACCTGTCAAGTGAGCAGATTTCGCCAGTGGCAGGTGAGCACATCACCTGAGGGCCAGCTGGGAGGAGTGCTGGGAACCATGAAGCCTGGCATGAAGCTCTTGGGTGAAGCCAACGCGCTCTTCGACCAGGTGGCCTACGACCCAAAGACCAAAGTTCCTGGCCGATGTCGATGTTGGGGAGTGGGAGGTATGGATTTTGAGGCATGTGACAATGTGACATCATCATGTGATTGTAAAAAAATTATGCAAATCATGGGGTCGAAATGTCATAAACAATTTAAATGGCAGATGCAGATGTAAAACGTAGGACACACCGAGCTGAAGTGCACTGGCAAACAGTCTCGCGCATGGAACATGTCTCGCGGTTCAATCACCTGGTCAAAGAGTGAGGTCGGGGAGGTCGTGGGACCTTTTGAGAGCAAGTTTGGTTGGCACCTGTTTCTCATCGAGAAGCGAACTGGAGTCGACAGTGTCACAGACAAGAAAGACCAGTAACTATGGTAGTGGCAGAGAGGAAAAAGTGGCCGATCCCATCATATTCCCATCACACGGACCATCACTTCAGCACTTTTCTGAGACATTCTTGGGACGTGCTGGCGTGTCGTGTAGTTTGGTGCCATTTGAAAGAGCTTTCCCCTCGTGTTTTTCGTTTTGCCTTTGCCTCTGAATTTCTGAATCTTGGAAACCCTGGGGGGGTACAGCCAATACTCGTAGCTTGCTGCTGGCTAAGCTGTCTCAGTTCACGTAGCCATTTGGCGCAAGGGACAGGGCAGGACCCTGCTACAGCAATCCTATGTTGACCCCCAAAGCCACAAGATTGCAGGGGATCGGATGTGATATCCACAGCGAATTGTGATGGTGCGAAGTATTGTTTGCATTGCGTTCAGAATTTTGCACGAGATGCGCAAAAAAATCGGACCTTCAGGGCCACCTCATTGTCCACGCGCTAAGCGCGTGTTGACACTTTTGACCAAGTAACTGTGTCTGCCTTCCTCCGATTTGTCCTTGGATGTGCACACAGTAGATAGAAGTCTTTGCTTTGGCTTGGACAATTAGATGTTTGGACCTTGCGCAAATAATCCAAGGTATCAATTTGGAACCCTTCCTAGACTTCGATGTAGTCTCTGAAAAGTTGCTCATGTTGGATATGTCGGTGTATGAATGTATACATACATATATATATAATTAATATAATCAATATAATATAATATAATAATATAGTATAGTATAATATAATATAATATAGGGGTGTGTGTGTGTGTGTACGTGTATGATGTGTGTGTGTAGTGTAATGTCATGTCATGTCATGTCATGTGATATAATATAATGTAATGTAATGTAATGTAATGTAATGTTTGTGTGTAATGTAATGTAACGTTTGTATGTCATGTCATGTCATGTCATGTCATGTCATGTCATGTCATGTCATGTAATGTAATGTAATGTAATGTCTGTATGTAATGTAATGTTTGTATGTAATGTAATGCAATGCAATGTACTGTAATGTAATTTGTGTATATAATGTAATATATATTTTTTTCGAAATTATTGATAAGAAAATAATTACAATAAATTTAATTTCCCCCGAATTGAAAACATAAAAAAACATATATACCCTAAATATAAATAGATACCTAAATCTAATTTAATCACAAGAAAAAACACAAAAATTATCAAAAATATAATTAAATTAAGATCACATGAATTCCCTTATATTTCGCAAAAAGAAATAATTTCTAGGAATATTTTTTTTGCAATTAAATATATTTATTTTAAAAAAAAATATATTTTGTTTGATTATATAAAATATTTTGTATATATTTTTTTTTTAATAAAAATATATTAATATTTTTTATTTTTATATATATATATATTTATTTCTATATATATTTATTTTTATATAAAAAATTTTTTTAAGAATAAAAATTTTCCGACGAATAAAATTATTAAAATAATTTTTGGAAAATAATATAAAAATAATTAATATTTTTGTTATATATTATATAAAAACAATATAAAATAAAAATAATTAAAATGAGGTAAGAAGAATTATTATAATTTAAGATAAAATTATATATGAAATAAACAATATAAATATAATAAAATAATGTATATAAATAAATAATGAAATATTTTTATTTATTTAATATTATATTATATGAAAATTATATAATTTGTATTAATGTCTTTCTAATTTATTTTTTTTATTTTATTTTTTTTTCTTTTTATTTATTTATTTATAATTATAATATTAAAATAATAAGAAAAAAATTATCAGAGAATAGAAAAAAATAGCAACGATAATAAAGAATTACGAAATTTAAATTTTTATATTAAAAATTAATTTACCCCTTATAAATCTTAACCTATTTATTCCTGCAAACAAACCCACCCACTATAAATTTTAAAAGATAAAAATATAAAATCTTTTTGAATTATAAAATTAAATATAATTAAAAATTAGAAACATCTGACTCTACAAAATTGGATATATGTTATTATATTTTTTTATATTAAATTTAAAATTATCTCTTTATAAAATTAAAATTTATTTATGTTTAAAAAAATTAATTAACGTAGTATTAATATTAAAATATAAAATTTAGATTTTATTAAAAAAATATTTATATAAAATTTGGTTGTTTTAAGAGCCGAAATTCCTTGGTTTATATAGGATATTGCCGGGAAAATACCTTATATAAATATAATTAATATTATAATCCAATAAATAATTCCTATATTATAATTCCTTTCTTTTATATAAAATTAAAAAGAAATAAAATATTTAAGAAGGAATAATACGAAAAGTAGTTGTATTACAGGGGCAAAAATCCAACGAAGGACATGGGGGGGGCATGGAAGCAGAACGGAGATATCTGAATCCGAAAAGAAAACACCCCGATGATGACGATAATATTGATATTAAGACATTGCGAAGGGGTTGTTGTGTAAAGAAACACACAAGGCATATAACGAAAATTTATTTGATGGGGGGGGACATAGAATTGGATATTCAGAGCAGAGTGGAGATATCTGGAGCCGAAAAAAGAGCACCCTACGATGTCCATGGTTATTCATTATTTAGTCCATTTTTAAATAACCATTTGGAGGTATATATTGTCTAATACACATCGTATAGGGAAAAAAAAAGGTCAGTGTTAGTATAAATTCCATTGTATTTTTTTGCGATACCTATGGATGTTCGAACCTATTATTTTCATCCCACCGTTAGGTATTTGGAAAATGGATGTCGAAAAATCCGAATTTCAAGTCGAACGATGCTGGTAATAAGGAGGAGGATAATGATGATGATGATGAGGATAATGATAATGATAACGAGATATTGCGAAAAGGTTGTTACGTAAAGAGACTCACCAGGCATATGACGAGAGTTCCCTTTGAGGGGGAAGGGGGGGGTACGATGGACATTTCGAGGCTATTTGGCAGTTAGCAGCTACCAGTAAATGTTTCCATAAGAATCGATCATAAGTAGGAGCGCTGGAGGCGCTGAAGGCGCTGAAGGCGCTGAGGGCGCTGAAGGCGCTGAGGGCGCTGAAGGCGCTGAGGGCGCTCTGAGGGGGCTGAGGGCGCTCTGAGGACGCTGAGGGCGCTAAGGACGCTGAGGTCGTTGAGGATGTTGAGGGCGTTAAAGGCGCTAAAGGCGTTGAAGGCGCTGAGGGCGCTGGAGGCGCTAAAGGCGCTGAAGGCGCTGATGGCGCTGAAGGCGCTGATTTCGCTAAAGGCGCTGATGGCGCTGAAGGCGCTGAAGGCGCTGAGAGCGTTGAGGGCGCTGAGGGAGCTGGAGGCGCTGAAGGCGCTGAAGGCGCTGAGGGCGCTGAAGGCGCTGAAGGTGCTGAGAGCGTTGAGGCCGCTGAGGGCGCTGAGGGCGCTGAGGGCGCTGAAGGCGCAAGGCGCTGAGGGCGCTGAGGGCGCTGAGGTCGCTGAGGGCGCTGAGGTCGCTGGAGACGCTGAAGGCGCTGAGGGCGCTGAAGGCGCTGAGGGCGCTGAGGGCGTTGAGGGCATTGAGGGCGCTGAAGCCGCTGAAGCCGCTGAGGGTGCTGAGGGCGCTGAGGGCGCTGAAGGCGCTGGAGGCGCTGAGGGCGCTGAAGGCGCTGAGGGCGCTGAGGGCTGAGGGCGTTGAGGGCGCTGAGGGCGCTGGAGGCGCTGAGGGCGCTGAAGGCGCTGAGGGTGGCGCTGAAGAAGCCGATCTCCTTAATATTATCTTTCGCATATTGCGTTTTTTGGCCTTCGCTATTGATGCTGTGCTTCTTGATTTGCTTAATGTTCGAAGTTGTTATGTTATATACTCTTTGGTCTTATCTTTATAATGATATGTTGTTTGATTTTCTTTGCCTTATGTTACGCTGCTTGAGCTTCCCTGCCTCATGATGCTTGATGTCGTCTTTACCACGTTATTCTTTGATTTTGTCTTCGTTTTTCACGCTGCTTGATCTTCTTTATATGAAGCCACGTTGTTTGCCTTTAACAAAGCCATGTTTTGTTGCTTGGTCTTCTCTATATCATGTTAGGCTACCGGATCTTGTATTTATGATGCCAGGTTGCTTGATCTTATCTATTTCATGCTGCGCTGCTTCACCCTCCCTACCTCATGTCAAATTGCTTGATGTCGTATACATCAGGTTATGAAATTTGATTTGTTCTTATGATGCTAGGCTGCTTGGTCTTCTTTATCTCCTGTTACGCTGCTGGGCCTTCCCACCTCATGTTAGGCTGCTTGTTGTCCCCTAAATCGTATTATGCTTTTTGTTTTTGTTTCACGCTGCACGCTGCTGCATTGTTTGATGTTATTCTCCTCATGCTACGCTGCTTCACCACCCGCCCTACCTCCTGTTACTTGGTGTTTTCGACATCAGATCTTTGATTTTTCATAGTTTGCTCTTGCCTTGGCGATGCTATATTGCAATCCTCCATTGCTCGACCTTGACTACCTCATGTTGCGTTGCCTGATGTCCCCTATATCAGGTTGTGCTTTTTGATCTGGTCTGCATGGTACTAGGCTACTTGATTTTCTCCGCCTCATGCTGCCGCTTAATCTCCCCTGCCTATCCCTACGTCATGTTAAGCTACTTGATCTTCTCTGAATTATGTTATGCTACTCGATCTGGTCTTCATAATGTTACGGTACTTGATTGTCTCTATCTCATGCTACGCTGCTGAACCTTCCCTACCGCATGTTATGTTTCTTGGTATTCCCTATGTCATGTTATACCGTTTAATCTTGCCATCAAGACGGTAGGCTGCTTAATTTTTTATACCTCATACGTTACGTTCTTGACCTTCCTTTGTTATGCTGCTTATATTCTCTTTATATATATATATAGTTGAATTTTTTGTCTGGTTTTTATGTTGCTATGTTGTTTAACCTTTTCTATCTCTTGTTAGATTTCTTAGGCTTCCCTACCTCATGTAATGCTACTTAATATGCTCTGTATTATATTGTACTATTCGGTTTTATTTCACGGTGTTATATTATATAATTCCCTTCATCAAACTACATTGTTTAATCTTCCCTAACTAATATTATATTGCTTAATGTTATTATATCATTGTGTTACGCTGTTTGGTCTTATTTTCATAATGCTATGTTGCTTGGTTTTCTCTATATTATGCCTTATTACACAACGAATAAATTTCATCAGCAAAGGTTTTATCACCCAAAATTATTCTAGGAATACATGTTTTCGTGTTTAGTATCAATAGCGTTACTAATTGTTATTTTTTAATTTCAGCTAAAAAAAGCACTGGCGAAGTAAGGCGCCCATAATTACAAATTTTATAACGAAACTAATGGTCAAAAAACAACAATTTATTTTCATCAAGTAAAAACCAATTCATTTTCATATATTTTTACCTCCCTACCAAAACGTATACAACCGCTTTTAAAATAAAAAAAACGAGCACGCCCTCAAACCTTTCGCTGTCAAGCAAACGCCGCGCAGCACCTAGTAAGTCCTTTAGATACTCTATCCGCCAAATAAACCCTAAGCGTCCATAGCACGGAGGGAGAGAGTCCCTTTCTCTTAGTCGTTCAAGGATAAGGGGTCCAACCCGCCCCTTTGCTTCGCAAAGTAAAATTCAAAGTAGCCCGCTAAGAGGCCACCTTTCATAATAATTCAAAATTCCAATTAATAAAAAACATTATTAATATATATAAAATTTCAATAGTATCCAAATTATAATATCAAATAAAAATTAATTAATACTTAATTTATATATATATATATATTAATATTTATCAATAGATATGGAATTATTTTATTTTCCAGAAATTATCGAATATTGTTTTTAAAATCTCTCAGATGAAGAGATTTTGCTACGGTTGAATGTTTAATATTCAATTCTGTGGAGGTATCCAGGCAAAACAGAATAAAATTTCTTATGTTGGATTATTATCCACCAAATTAGGAATTATTTTGAATGCAAGACCAAGATCATCTAATGGACATATTCCTTCAGTTCAAAGAACTATCAAAACGCCGACTCCAGATTGCAAAGGCATCAGGTCAGAAATGCATCAGTTCTTGGCAACTGAAAGGAGGCTTTCAACTGATTTATGAGCATCTCCTCTTTCTTCATGGTCTTACGGAATAGAGTCTGCTTGCTTGATGCCTTCGCAACTAATGGTGTGGAAGGTAAAGTTCGTCACCGGCCAAGCATCGGCGATTGCGCATCTGCGCAGCTTCTCTGCCAGCCGACCAGTTGAGACCCACTCAGAATGCAAGTTGTTCCCAGGTGGAAAATCTCTCTAAATATCCACCAAAAATGTATCCAGATGATATCCAGATGATATGATCAGAAATTATTTTTGCTGTGAAAATTGCCAGGTTTCTGAGAGGTCTCAGTGGGTGCGCACGATCGCCTCAAGCATCTGTCCTGGGAACTGTTCACCGCAAACCACGTGGCAAGACCAGCTGTTTCAGAAGGATTCAGAACATCTAACATCCTAAAACAGTTGCAATAACATGATAATCATATTACAAAAAATACCTCTAGATTTTATCTATAATACATAATATATACTATAGACTATACACTTTGTACTATATACTATACACTATATACTATATTATACTATATATTATATACTATACACTGTATACTATACACTTTACACTATATACTAAGTATACATGATACACCATACACTATATACTATATACTATATACCGTATACCATATACCCTATACCATATACCATATCATATTATGTATAGAGTTGTATTGTAAATGGATGTTCATGTCCATTGCAGCAAGGCAGGCCACAAAAATCTGTAAGGTTCTGTAAGAGTTTGGCGATTTTATCCTGAATTGTTGAAGTTTCTAAGGACTGTACTGTTCTGGAAAGAACTGATTCCTTCCATTTCAATCTATTTCATGTGTTTGTTTGTCTGTCTTCTTGGAGTCACGCACAGTAAAGAAACAGGTTCTGACACAGACTTTTCAGGGATCTCTTCCTCATCGCAGCTGGTTGTCATCTAGAAATGGATACTATGTCGAGCTAAGTCCATGATTTGGCAGAAAAACCCTAGCACCTCTATGTGGACCCTACGTGCATTTTCACTCGTGAGCTCGTGGCTTTAGCGTTCGTGCTGACGGTGGCAAATTTGAACGCCCAAAACTTTCTACCAAGGCCCCGTCATCTACCTGTCATCTACCCTAACTTACTCTACTCTAAAGTTCATTTACACTTTCCATCGTCATTTTGTCATTTGCCTACCCTTCCACACCACCTCCCAAGGCCACACGGCATGCCGAGGCTCAACCTCTCAGGGACCTGGCCCGTTGAAAGAAACCAGAGGAGCTGTATAGTCACTGTAGTCTATGACCATCATAGGATGCATTCGGTGAATATGTCAAAAAAATACAAACTCATTCAAAAAGGCCCAATGTATCCCAAGCAAGCATGTAAAACAGCTAGCACAGGTTGCATTCATCTTGACATTGCACTGTGGTCTCTATTTTTTCTTCTCTCTCTCTCTCTCTCTCTCTCTCTCTCTCTCCCTCTCCCTCTCCCCTTGAGCTTTGAAAATGAAATGGCCCGACTTGCTAGCAATTTTTCTCATCCTCTGCATCACGATCAGACAATCAGCCCTATGTCAAAGGTCGGGCTCAGCATCTTGATGGTGCCCTTCCGGCAATATGCACAACCTCAAGTCGGACTTAAGGTAGTGGAGAGTGAGCTCTGCATGCACATGAGTGCAAGCACAGTGCACCTCC
>Ga0126342_10006759_pt1 | contig 20403 bp, 18 predicted proteins | sample Cyp1metagenome_FD_92528 | JGI IMG/M metagenome (GOLD analysis project Ga0126342, IMG submission 92528) | Coral microbial communities from Lord Howe Island, Old Settlement Bay, Australia - Cyphastrea 1 metagenome | ecosystem: Host-associated > Invertebrates > Cnidaria > Coral ...
GCTGTTGGTCTTGGAGTTCTGGCCACCTGATGCAGAGCGGGACAAGAAGATGACATCTGCAGCTAAGGAAGGTGATTCAGTTGCACTTGAGAAGTTGCTGAAGTCCCCACGCGATCCCAATGTCCGAGATGAAAGGGGTTTCACACCATTGCACTGTGCTGCCATGGGTGGGCATTTGGAACCCCTACGGCAGTTGCTTGAGGCAGGTGCAGAGCTGGAGGCACGAAACATATCAATGTTTGGGGTCTCGTCGACGCCGATACACTTGGCAGCTGCACACGGCCACCTTGACGCTGTCCGATTGCTGGTTGAGTCTGGTGCAGATTATCATTCCACCCAAAAGGATGGACAAATTGCTTTGGATTTGGCATCTTTCTGTGGCCATGAGGAAATTGTTCGCTTCCTGTCTGAACTCCCAGCAAGAAAAGAGAACAGCCGGGCCGGTGAGGCCTGATGCTGCAAGCTTTGTCAATGCCACTTGTGCGTTGCTCTGAGAGCTGTTGACAGACCTGAAATCAGGGAAAAACTGTTTGCTTTGCCGATTGCCTGCGCAGTTTAGTCGGGAACTTTGAAAGTAATTGGTACCGTCCCCGCGTGTCTCAGATCCAAAATGAAGAAATAGTGGATCACCTCTTGATTTTCTGGTTCTATCGAGTATAGTACAATTGGAGACTGGCTATTTCTCATCTACAACACCAGGTCGAAGTAGTCCTTTACCGGTTCTTCTTTTTGTGTACACCAACGATCTTGTTTGTTTTTAGAATGTTTTCGCCAATCGAATGCCCCAAGCATGGTGTTTTCACTTTTTTTTGAGAAGTCCACACCACCTTGCTGGCGAACTGAAATCTCGACAACTGTGGTTCAGAAGATGCCAGGGGCTGATGCCATGTTTGTTGTCCAAAGAATCCAAGCCTTATGGTGTCCATACAGTTTTTCCGTTTGCCACCACGCGTTTCCCACCGGACTAATCGGGCTCGGCTCAGGCTGCGAATTATGGAATTTGAGCTTGCTGCGCACCTGAAGGTGGGTGGGTTCGGGGTGGGTTCGGGGTGGTTTTTCAGTCGGGGAAACTACGAAAAAAGGATCGGGGATATTAAACAGAATAAAAACTGATGCGGTCAGTGGTGATTTGCAGGTGTGCTCATAGAAATGCAATATATAGTTATAGTCGTCATATGTAGTCAACATTCATTGTCAGGCAGCTACTCCACATTTTTGCCCTTGCGGTAAAGATGCGGAACAAGTACAGTATTGGTCCAAGCGTCGCTTTTTGTAGCTTTGCAACCCTTGTAGCGGGGTTTTCCTTTTTTTGTTTCAAGATGTTTCACACCTTTTCTCTGCCATGAGCATGAGTCACAAGACACGGATGTGGTTTCCTTTTCTGTCCATGATGTCTATGCTTCAGCTTGGGAACCTGAAAATGATAGGGATTCCAACATTTGAATGAATCTGCTCCCCAAATCTGCATGCAATGAGACGTGCACGTCTCTACATGTATATGCACAGGTGGAACCTCCCATTTTCATCCATTTTCAAGGTTTGTTGAGGCCACGCCATCGGCTTGAGATCCAAGTCTTCAAAATTGACGTGCGCATCAAACTGGGTGATCCCGTAGCACGCAATTGACATGAAATTGAGCAACTCATATGATCCACATGCTGGGGTCAACCACCTAATTGATCCCCAAATATGGTTTTATCTGAAGATGAGACATAGAAGCCCCCCTCAGTGGCTATTTGAATGAGGAAGATGATGATAAACCATCAAAATTCGAGGGTAACCATTCAACTGGGGGTATTCCCCATTTTTGGACACACACACATTTTTTGCCACAGCTTAGGTCGGCGCCAGCAGCTGTTGTGCAAGGTGCTGCAGGGTGCGGCTTTCTGGATTTTGGATAGATCCTTTTTGTGCACCAGGGTTTTGCAAGGATTCAAGCTGGTAATAAGTCGGCTAGACATGTCGGTTGGTCCAAAAATGAGGTATGCCTCAAGATTGCCGTAAAAATTTGAATTTTATTTAGTGACCATTTCTGAACATGTTCTAAACATTCGTACATCAAGTGGAGAAAAACATTTGTTTGGTCCCATTTCCCCCAGCACGTGAATAGCCTTGGGGATTGGTCCAAAGGTTTTGTGAAGCCTTTCAGGCACCAAAATTATGACCCATGTCATGTCCATTCCCAAGCAGAGCTTCTGAATATCAAGCCTTTTCAGATCAGGGTTGATTTGCCCAGTTGGTAAGTGACATATGAATAACCCATACAGCTGGGTATATTCCATATGTAATTGGATTACAACCATGGTTGTAGATGGTTCTGAACCATTCACTAAGTCCGATGCACATCCAAGCAGGCCTTCAAAACTCATAGGAAGTGGGTGCATCGAATCGTGTGTCTCTTGGTCTCAGCCCCTCGATTTTCCAGCTCATAAGGGAAATAAATCCAATTCTGATTGGTGGAATGAAACCATGGTTAATATTGTTTTATAGTGGTTAATGGTGGTTAATGGTGGTTAATGATGGTTAATGATGGCTGGTTAATGATGGCTATGGAATCAAACCACTTACGGTGTTTGAAACCGGACTTTTCTTCATTTTTGGCATATTTTTGTGGCATTCGACACTTTCTTGATGATTTTGAGATGCCCAAGATGCCGGGTCTTCGTTACACCCATCTTCCACCAGGAGAGCATCGAAACGATGGCGGTGCCGGGCCGCTGGGTCACCCGGAAACATGTGGAGAGCGGGAAAATCCAGTGGGCTCCTCCAGAGGTTTCGAACATTTCGATGGAAAAGAACAGTTCCTGTTGATTTGAACGTGCCGAAAAAGGACCAAACCCCGACTGGAAAGCCACCTGACATTTTTCATTGAAATTGTGCATATTCATGGAAAGTGCATAGAAAGGTCAGCAACCACAGTGGTTATTTTGTTGGAAAACTTGTCGCATCGCACGAACTTCATGGCTTCATGGCTCAGAGCTATTTTCCAGGGGATGGAAATGACTATCCAGTTAGGGCAGTTAGGGTTTCCGAAACACCATCCGAAACGTGGAGGGTAGGTTCTTTCCGAACCATGCATCAAAAGGTGGTATGTTGGAAAGCTTTCCTGGTTGTAATGGTTCTTGTCGCCCCATTTAAGAACAGGTTTTGAGAGGTCAAACCAGTTGGAGACAGCATCATCCGTCCCATGTCAACCTGCAATGGAGGTGTGCTTCCTAGCGTCCGGAGAACCGGTGGCAGTTCTTGATGCGACTCAAGTCGAAGGAACAACCGCCAAGGCGGTGAAACAACTCTTGGCAGCTCACGTTGGTGCCACTAGATTTCGGCAACGACTTTTCCGGGAAGGTGATTTTGGGGAAATTCCGGATGATGAAGTTTTTACCTCTCTTCCCACGAAGCTTCAGCTGGTGGTTTGCGAGTTTTGTCCGCCTGATGCCGAAAAGGAGAGGCAGATGATTTTTGCCTGCACGAACAATGATTTAACAGCCCTTGAGGAGTTGCTCAAGCGGCCTCAAAATGTCACTGCCAAAGATGAAAGCGGTGAAACGCCACTGCACCGTGCGGCAGCATGCGGTCATTTGGAAGCCATGCAGCTATTGCTTGAGGCAGGAGCAGATAGAAATGCATGCGACATGTTCGGGTCAACAGCTCTACATTTTGCAGTTGTAAATGGCCACCTGGCTGTGATTCGCTTCTGCTTGAACTTGGGCTTGCCAAAGATCAACCGGATGATGAAGGTACAACTCCATTGCACCTTGCAGCCTCGGAAGGTCACCTTGCTATAGTGAAAATCTTGGTGGAGGCTGGTGCCAATAAGGATCCGCCCGCCATGGATGGGTCAACGCCATTGATTCATGCAGTTGAGTCGGGAGATCTTCCTATCGCGCGCTTCCTCGTTCAGGCGGGCGCTGACAAAGATCGAGCCGGGACGGATGGTGCAACACCATTGTCAGTTGCTACTCAGGAGGGCGATCTTGACATGGTTCGCTTCTTGGTTGAGTCTGGGGCCAACAAAGAGCTGAAGACAGATGATGGGCGAAGCCCACTGCACTGTGCAGCTTCTGAAGGCCAACTTGACATCGTGCGCTTGCTGGTTGAAGCCGGGGCCAACGCAGATCAGCCAAGTACAGATGATGGGTCAACGGCATTACATCTCGCAGCCGCTTTTGGCCATGTTGACATTGTCCACTTCCTGCTTGAATCCGGGGCGGACAAGGATGCGCTGACAAGAGAGGGATCAACTCCATTTATTCTTGCAGCTGACAAGAACCATTTGGATATTGTTCGCCTTCTGGTTCGGGTTGGTGCTAATCAAGATCAAGCTAAGAACAATGGTGTGACCTCTTTGATGGTTGCAGCTCGAGAGGGCCATCTAGAAATGGTCAAGTTTTTGGTTGAATCTGGTGTTGATCGTGTCACTAAAAGAAGAGCATCGTCCTTGGCAAAATGCAGAGGCCATATAGAAATTGCTCGTTTCTTGTCTGACGAATCCGACGAATCGGACGAATCTCCCCCGAGCAAGGCCCGAAGGATCGGTGATCGGTGAGCGACAGGCAGAATCTCCGAGGACAAAGCACTCGACGACTGAATTTTGTGCAATTCGAGGGCTGTTTCCCCCCAAAAAGATTGGATATATTATATATATATTATATATTAATATATTCTATTATATATATACACATAGATCTGTTATCCAACCATCAGAAGCAATATCCATGAGGGTTCTGCAGTCGGCGAAATGATGACCGAGGTGTGCTGTGCTACTGAAGTCGGCATCCAGCTGCGCGATTGCGGCAAAATGGGGGATCCAGAAGTGTAGCGACTGAACATGAAACAATACAATAGCAACTCTTAAAAAGAAATAACCAGTAGAAAACTATCGCAATACTATAGTAAACCCCCCACTAAACCAGTAGCAAATTACTTTCCATCTATTTGGGGTTACTAGAGACGAAAAAAAACATGTTTGTCACACAGCTCTCCGCTCTCCGCGAGGCAGTGGAGCGGACTTGCTGAGTTGAGCCGTAATTGGTAATGCACGAGTTGAAATAGAAAAATCAAGGAACTTATGTGTGTATATCTGTACATTCATATCACATACGTATAAATAGATAAACATTATATAAATATATATATATATATATAAATAATTATATAAATATATAAATATATAGTTATATATATATATATTATGTAATAATATATATATATATATGTATGTATCTGTATTAACACATATATATATATATATATGTACATACACATATATGTACATTTGTATATATGCATAGATGTATACCTTCAGCAACCTTCAGCTCTTTCAGCCCCACAGGGCGTGTGATTTTTCCGTCGCTGCTGACTCAAGCTCGATCTTAGGCGTCACATGCCACACTCTAGCGTTAGCCAACAAACACTCTAGAAACAAACTTTGGGAAACTTCAGGTTCTTGGCGGGTTTGGGAAAGTTCAGTCATTCCATCCTGGGTGGAGAACTTTCGGAATGGAACTCGATTTCCGTAGCAACAGGGCTCCACCAACCTCCACCGGACGAATCAGCTTCAATAAACCACGAGTTCCCAGTCACTGAAAACAACAGTGTCTTGACAATTGGTTTTGTCTGAAAATTGCCCCCATATCTGCTGATTAATCATCATGATCTTTATTTTGAGGGCCATTTGGGGGCTATACCCCATCTGACCCGCTTTCCCGATGTGATGGCGACCAGCTTTCCCGATTATTATGGACTCTTCGGAGTCCGAACCTCAGGTGACCAAATGGCGTCCGATTCTGGCTGGGTGAGTCGAACCATGTTTTTTTTTCTCCGAAAATACGGATTTTTAGAAAGGTCCTGGTATGATAAATCACTGGAGTTTGGGGTCTCCATCTTCCAGACCAACCAATTTAGGTCCATATTCCAGGCAGCTGGTACTGCGAAGAAAAAAGGATTCGTTGTTCATGTTGGAAGATGTCAGGAAGTGAGAATGTGATGGGGGGCATGATCCCATAAGATAGAGATGGACATTGGTCAGTAGGGATTACAGCTTCCGCATCTGAGTTTGAAATAGGTCTATATTCAAAAGAACACCCATCCAACTGTGATCTATCCACCATCAATCCTAGCTAGCCAGGTTGCAATGCAAACGGATTAACTTCCCTATCATTTGGCCTTTCTCTTTTTGGCACCCGTTTGTTTTTTTTGGCAGATGCCCCTGGCTAAGGTGGAGCGAGAAGTTGATCAAGATGCGATCAAGAAGGTCTATAGGACCGTCCTGGGGGTTTACCCGAAGGTTACCCGAAGTCACAGAGAAATGGCTGGTTTTCCAGGCAGTCATTCTGGAGTAGATTCAGAATATGGAAATAAAAAAAAACTTAGTGAAATTATGGGCATCTGTTTGAACATTCCATATTCTATTTACTTCAGGATGACTAGAAAATGGATGTCAATGGATGTCCCCCCATTCCGATGGTCCCATGGAACCGCAGGAAGTTGGTCTTGCAGTGGCACCCGGATAAACACCCACAAAACCGGGAGGCCCTGTGCTGGGTCCAGGAAAGCCTATAGATGGTCATGTCTTGTCATGATTTGCTCAAATTGTCAAACAGCCAAAACCTGCCCATTTCCGTCAGACACACCACTTTCCCATTTTTGCGATGTTTGATGCGAAAACCCAGCCGTTTTCACAGTTGGGCAAAAACCTTTGACGCTCCCAGACGGCGGAAGAGAAGATCCGAGAGATCAACGATGCCTATGAGACCTTGAGCAATCCGCCTGGGCACCCGGGCGAGACGATCAGAGGGATTCATGATACCCTCTGGTAAACTAACATAGCTATTGAAAATGGCCATTTATAGTGAGTTTTTTTCATAAAAAATTGTGATTTTCCATAGCTATGTTAGTTTACCAGAGGGTATTCCTGTTGATGTTGGTCAAGTGGATGTAGAATAAGATGTGAACAAGAGCGGTTTTACAGTATTTGTTCTTGGCCAAATTTGAGCTGCGTCCGCCAAAACAACTGCCAACAGTCGTCTCGCAGGTTCAAGCGTTCACAGTATGACAACATGTTGGTGGCGCTCGAGCGGAAGGCGGGAAAGCTTGGGCGATCCAAGTGGCAGTTGCCAGGCATTTTCTCATTTGGATCATCCCACCTGCACTCCAGGCGAAAGGCTTTCGCTTGGACACCACGATGATCAAACCGCGCATGCGCGGGGCTTGGGAGTTTGCCGCTTTTTTGGGGCGATGGCGGCGTTGTTTTAAGTTTTGTGGCTCTAAGGTCCATCCCAAAAGAGTTCATGTTGTCACCCTTGGGACATCCAGACAAGTCCTGGCCTCAGTTGTGCTCAAACTCCAAGGGACATGGTGATGATTTGTTGACCCGTGGCCCATGGCCGATGGCTTCCTAGAATCGAAAAAGCATCGGATGACGTGTTGGATTCCAGAGGGTGAGATTCTCTTTAAGTGTATTCCAATCCCTAAAATGGATCGATTGTATACCCTCTGGTAATTTGTTACATAGCTATTGAACATGGCCCATTGACAGTTGATTTACCTATCAAAGATGGTGATTTTCCATAGTTTTGTTAGTTTACCAGAGGGTAGTTTACTTGGAATCTAGAATTTATCCAGATGTCTAGGGCAGCCCAAACATCACCGCATCGCTCATTAGCTCAGAGCGGAGGTTTGTAAGGGTGGTGGGCATGTCGCTCTTCGTGTCAGGGCTCCCGGTGGGCTACCAGGGTTCCCAGTGGGGGGAATCCTTTCGTAGATGAGTACGGCCTGAAGATGGTGGCCACATGCAGATTTGGTGATGTTTTCAATTGCTTTTAGGACTAAACAATCCTGGGTTCATGGATGAAGTCGTGGATTGTGTTCAGCTTGAAGAAATGGCGATGAAACAGGAACTGTTGGATGGTCAACACGCGTTTCTCTGAAAATGGACCCAGGGGGAGCCCATAAATCCCAAGGAAGATCACCATGTTCCATCATGTTCCCTTTAAACACTTGCAATTTGGGGGGGTATCTCCACTTTTCAGACGGATGAGGCAATCCCGCGGTGATGCCAAAGCCGAATTCTACGACTTCTTCAAGGAGGCATGGTCAATCTGGGTGAATTTTGTCTTATTTTTTTGGGGAGGGGAAGTTTGAAATATGTGATATTATCATATAGTATCCTTATGATTGTTGTTATCACATATGGTGTCAGATGATATGATAACAGACAGAACATACTTTTTCAAGGGAAATGTGAATGATGTACGGGCATGGGTCACTTTTCAAAGTGATTAAATCCACCATGAAAAGCAGCACCCAGCTCCATGAATCCCTTGATCAAATTTAGCAAGTGGAGCCCGCCAATCCAACGGGACTGTCTCGGAAGTTCTACACAACCATAGTTACCATACTTACCATAGTTGCCAATACCCGCTGGTAAACAAACATTTTGCTATTGAAAATGGCCCAGTCGAAATAGTTGATTTACCCATCAATAGCATGGTGGATCTTTCCATAGTTTCTTGTAAACGCTTACCAGAGGGTAACCACTAGCATAACCGATCATAACTGGCACAACTGACCCCCGCACCAGGCCAAGTTCTCCATAGTTGCCAAAGTTACCATAGTTATCAAAGTTACCATAGTTACCAACAACCACTAACATAACTGATCATAACTGGCACAACGGTTCCCGAGGTTCTTTTTTTTGGGGCACCCTGGGCCACTGGGCCACTGGGCACCAGGCCAAGTTCTCCTTGTGGTGGCTGCCGGAGGTCAATAATATGTGCCGAATCCGGCCTCAGGCTGCATCCCGGGATCCCACTCTTGCGGGACCGAAAAATGGGACGATGATAAAGGTCATACGGAATAAAAAAGGATAGTGTAGTGAAGTGTAGTGTATTTATGAACCAAACACTGACAATAGTTAATTTTCCGGAAAATTATCATATTCATATTATTCATAAACCATAACGATGATTCTAAGTGAATGCTTTGTGGCCGGCAGAAGAAAGTGCTTGTTTGATGACGCTGGGTACCTGGGGTCAACGGATTCTATTTCTATCGGCATGTCGGGATCCAACGCCTGGAAATTCACATTGGATCCACCGAAAAAAATGGCTTTGGATGATTTGTTTCCGAGGATTTCGGACTGGCCATTGTTGGGGAGTGCAGAGAGTGCTTTACCGCGAGTTGCGGTAATGTCGTATTACAGGGCGTTTAAGAGTTGCCCCGTTGCTTTGTTGCGAGGCCACTGCAGGGGTTGGACAAGATGGAGGTGGGTCACCAATTTGGGAGGTGTGTTGGTTTAAGTTTCGGGAGGCGGTCAGGATTTGTTTTTTTCCCTATCTTTTTATATAGGCATCAAGCCTTGGCTCGCAGCCAAGGCCTCAATTTTAACTTCGCCCTGTCGCGCCAGATCTCGGTGTCCGAGGCGGGAAAGCAACCGAAGGGGTCAACTCAGGTGCTCAAAATCTGGATGGTCAAAGGTATGCACAAAGCAAGATCAATGTTCCTTGGGGTTTGGATTTGATACCATCATGCTGCAATTTGCAGTGGAGGTAGGTTAGGAAATGGTTAGGAACATGACGATGGTATGCATTGCCCAATTCAACAGCTGGGTAGCTGGGTAGCCGCGGTAGCCTTAAGCCTGTTTGGTGTCACAAACTCTAATCCCAAGTTTGCCGAGGTTGATCAATTGGTGGATCTGTGTCCGCAGTTCAGATGCGGCTCAGAATTTTCCCGCGGTAGGGAGTCCCTTGCTTTGGACGACAGGATGCAGGTGCCACCGACCGGCCTGAAGCGTTGGAAAGCACCGTTGAACAGCCCGTGGTTCTTTTGAGCACCAGCAACTCATTCAACTCCTAAGTACCTCAAAAGGATATCCAGCAAAGATTGTTTGGGGGTGTTGATAGTTTTTGACATCGGCTCTTACCCTGAGATCTTCAAATCTCTTGGTCCCAGCTCCAAGCAGCACCAGGCGCCCCCAGCATGGGTGATGACCACCATGGCGAAACTGCCACCCGCGCAGCAGCAACAGGTTCAGGAGCTGCCAGGGGGTGGGAAATGTCCCATTTTTTTTCTACATCACCGAACAAAAAGGGAATATTCCATCTAACACATCTCCAACAGATACTTTTTCCAAGTGATGTTGAAAACTCCAAGACCAAACATGTACCAAACCCTGATCAAGTACTTGGGGGGCTGCACTTGAGGTCAAAAACATGGGCATAACCATGGCAATAATCTCCACACGTTGGGATATGGGGCCCCTATGTCGCTACAACTATGGCTATCCAGTGAAAACTGGAACTGCACCCCCAAGTAGGAGGAGTTCCGCCCAAAAAGTGTTATAATCTGCCATCAAGACTTGGCACCCCCTGATTAAGCAGCCCATGAGATTATACCAATCCGGGTTGCACGACATAAACCCGCAAACGAATGCCAATGATGGGAACATGAAAAGAACTATGATTTAGCCAGTAATATCGCTTGGCACTGTAATTGCGGGAGGGTAAACCTCCTAATGCGAAAATCACCGACAGTTGGGAAGCTACCGGAATAAGGGGATAGATCGCTCCACTGGACATGGGGAATATTCATTTTTGGACCCAAAAATGCCTACGAATTGTTTTATCTTTGGGTCTGATTACAAGGGTTGGAGCCCTTCAGCCAAGTGTCCAGCATTTTTTTTCCTACAGGAGCTGCTGATGAGGGTCATGAAGGTGCGCAGGGCGGGAACTTCAAGATTCGGCATGTTACCAAGGGTTTTCTGCTAACTGCCCTTAAAATGCATTTCCAATTTCAAGGCCCCCAAGCCAGGGTCTTTTTTTCCAGCTTCTGAAACGCAATGATTCTCCTCAAGCTTTGAGTTTTTACGGGGGAAAGAAAAGTCGGGACTGTATGTCCACAAGGGACCCCCAAAATGCCCCTTCGCATGGTCAAGTTTAGTTTGGAGACCAATTTCTTGTTCCCTCTGCATTCTTGGACACATCCGTCTATTTTGGTCATTCCTATTGAAGTCAACTCCATCCTGACTTTTGATGACTTTTGCTGGTGACATCTCCATTCCCAATGGCCATGGCCACATCCCCAAATTTCATGATGACCCCGTGTGCAAGACTGGGTTTTTAGCTGATCTGCTCGTGATTCGTTTTCTGGAAAACGGAAGCGAGCGCTGGCGTTCCCAGGACATGTTCTTGCCAGCGCTGGCGACCGTCCCGGCCGCTTGGGCATTGGCCTATGTCCCTCGCTTCATCAAGTTGGGAATCATTTATGGCAGGACGCAGCGTCAATTTGGGCACCCAAAATCTGAGGCTGGTTTCAGAGGATTATATAATTATACAGCCTGTTAGCCAGCTTTGGCCATAGGAAACCCTGACATGCAAGTGCCGCAATGATGAAGTTGAGACTACCAGCATGCTACTCATCACTTGATTCACTTGATCTTGTCCACAGATGAGGCTCCGCTAATGTGACCGGTGCGCAGATTCCGCTCTGAGGATTCCAATATTCCTAGTTTTCCTTGCTAGAATCGCGAAGCCCAAGGTTCCTGCGTGGGAAATCCTGGCATAAAAACCCACGCGAGATCTTGCACAAGCCAAAGCCACACCGGGGATCGCACCAGGAGTTCCACTACAGATTCCAACGACCGTGATCCTCGGTCGAATCCAGATGAGTTTGGTACATCAGCTGGGCTGGTTCGAAGATGCTTTGCTGCTTGGTGCAGAAATGGTGGGATATGGGGATGCAGTGCGGGTCCAGTGTGGGATCAGCCACAAAGGGATGGCAGATTTCGGACTTGAACCGAGCAGTGACCTCGTGCATTGAGAGAGCAGCTATTTACATATGGGTTGGGGTTGAAGAGTGTGGCAAGAGAAATTGCTGATGAATATTTGCATGAAAAGATTCAACATCATTAAACATCATCAAACAACACTAAACAACCCGAGCGATTCTACTATATTCTACTCTTATGCTTAAATCGCTATATTTTCAGGCGCAAAGCCCCCATGATTCCTACCGACCCCAGCTGAGGCCTGCCATGTGAACGGCCTGGAGAGTTTTCCTGCCTTTGCCGCGGCAGTCCTCCTCTGCAAGACCTTTGGAAGGGTAAACGCGCGGCAAAAATGGGGTTGAAGAATGAACAATTGGGGGAGATTTATGGTGGATATATCAATATCACTATCAATATCAATATCGATATCGATATCAATATCTCTATATAATTCTATATACTGTATATATATATATATTATTATAATTATACACACTATATAATGTATACAATCATTTATATTTATATGGCGGATCAGTTGGATAACCACAAAAAGTATGATGTATGACCATTGGCAAAATTCCAGGGATTTAAGAGAGATTTTATTTCAATCCAAGTATGAACATATGGGTTTCAGGCTAAACGTAGGCATTTCAGCATCCAACTATAGTTTCCACCATCAAAATATGGTTATGGGTCAAAATATAAACACACCCAATTGGAAAATGACACGCCCGTGAAATCGTGTAGTCTGGGAATAGACGGGTACTAGTAGCAGGGTTTTTGATGAAGACAATATTATGTAGTTGGTGTGGTTGCAGTCACCAACGTTGTTGCCGCATTTGAATGATTGCAAAAAAACATGTTGTGTCCCCCTCAGCGAGATTGTTTGGTGTCATCTTCACTTCTTTTTTGCCTGAGGTTTGCTGTGACTTTAAGTGGGGGACTTCAGATACCCCTTGGTTCGGCTACTTTCTCTGTGAGAAGCCGATGCTGTAAGATCTATGGCCACTGCAATTGCACCCACACTTGGTTTCCACCATACGAACTGTCGGCCTCTGAAAATCCACGAAGCGGTCTGAGTCTGCTTTTTCAGTTTTGGATGAGCTAAACTTATCACATGGGGGGTACTTTCCTGACGTGATTGGACCATTTTCCACCATTTTCCATCCACATCTATATGCCAACACACTGCGCTCAAGGATCCAAAAAGTGAAACCCTTTGAAGCCTTCGGCCTTTGCTTTCGCTACATTGCAGCGAGGACGTTGCACCTAGGCCTTTCGATTTAGACTTGGCAGCGACGCTTTTCCACTTTTTCCGGTGAAATGAAGAATTTTCTGGCCCTCCGCCATGATCATGACCCATACGCCAAAGTGCAGATAGAGATGCCTGTTGTCAGAGGAATTATCGTTGCAATTCCCAGCACCCCAGTTGACATACGACGTTTGCGAGACATGCCTCACTGTTTCTGGCCTCATCTAAGAGTCTAACATGCTTCGGAGAGAATCACGATTGAGCAAAAGTTGACCATTTGAAGCCCCATCCGAACCAGTTGCGTGCTTGAGGTACACCATTTGCTACCTCTCCAGCGGTAATGGTGTGATGGCAGCCGTCCGCAGTATCATCTGGATTGACAGCATTTTGTCGATCTTTCGTTTGTATGCGAAAGCTCTCACTGTCTCAAAGCCAGCCAAGTGATGAGCGTTTTTGAAGCCAAAAATAGGGCTTTCCCTTTTATCCCGGCAAAGTTTTGGGCATGGAGATTTTTTCGTCGCTAAAAATAGTGGTTTGCTGAGGCATCGGCATTTGGGTATGGGCTCAAGTTAGCCCCAAAATTGGAAGGAGTTGCTGAGAATGTTCAGTTGCCAGTAACTATTTGGGCATGTCCCTGAGGATGAAATTGGTGGTTTCCCCTCTCCTGAATACCGCCATCAACTGATGGATTGCGAATGCATGGCTCAAAAACAATCTAGCGCCCCGAAAATTGGTCTGGTTGAATGCTCAAGATGACCAGCCCACCATGTTTTGTTGAAACTAACCACCAACAAACCTGAGGCTTACCTCGACCCACATGCATTATGAATGATTAGTGATCCACCAGCCAGAGAACAACAAAATTACCTACTCCAATTTGTGATCATTTGGAGTGTCAACCAGCCAGGATTTACAGTACTCACCTTTGGCCCAATATCCATAACGACACGAGCCCATATACTTGGCCATCGCAGCTAGGCAGTGCCTTTAAACCGACCGTGTCCCGCACATCCAAGTCATCTGATAAACAATTAAGCACCGAGCCATCAAAAAATGGGGATCGAAAAAGAACTAACCAACACAATGGTGGATTTTCACTCCCCAAGTCTAATTTGGAAAGCACACAACTTGCAAAATCAGCTAAAAATCAAACACTTCAGACCGACTGTTTGTTGGGCTCCAAATTACATAAATTCAGGCACTGGGTGTATAACCCCCATTCACTTTTTCGTTGTAGCCCCCGTAACCCCAACACTTTTCCAAGGTTGTTATGTGCGTCAACTGTTGGCATAACTTATCTCTCGAAATTTTGTGGGTCCCCTTCGTGAATCAAGCTTGGAGGATCCAGTTATTAGTCATAGTCACCCACTTTATGGTTGGGTCATGACTAATAACTGGTATTAGTAACTGGTGTTTGGTTCACTGGTCAGCCACTTTATGATTGGGAACTTTTGGTGTCAGTTCACTGAATGTTAGTAGTTCTGGTGTTGCTTCACCCACCTAAATTTTCTACCGGGAGAATCCATTCGGAATGGGGGACACACCAAACCCAGGCTTCCCAGCTGGATCGCGCTGAGGTGATTTTGAGCCCAGGCCAGATGGCCGAAAGCGTCACCTGGCCACCATTTTTTAGGTGCTGAGGAGTTCACCTGCCACGGGTAGAGGAGATCACCTGGCCGCGATGCATCGCTGGGTCAAGGATTGTTGGGAAAAACTCGTAGCTTGAAAGCTAGCGAAATGTGAAATTTATTGAAATTTGTGAAGTCATGAAAAAGGAATCTCATGAGTTCCGGAATCCAGCCATTTCACGAGTTTGGGAGTTTTGGCAGCACCATCTTTTTTGAAGCTAAGACTCCACTGCAGAGTCTGAGGCCCATTTCATCGCCGTGGCCAGTGATGTTTTCAAGGCGCTCGGGCTTTTTTTTTCCTTCGGTCTTCTGCAGGTGGGATACACTGTTTGGAAGTGCCTTCTACTGATACCACAACAGCGTTGTAATCATCTGCTGCTATAAACTTCTTCTATGACATTATATAGCGAAGGTAACCCGTGTTGAAAGTGGGAATTCAATGAATGAACAATGCTGCTGAAGAGATCATGAGCCAACAAGAAGCGGGATGTCAGAAACAAATCTCGGTTTATGAAACTCCATTTAATGGATATTGATTGCTCTCGTAGCTGAACTTGGACCCGTTTATCATTATTAACTTGATGAATTATGACTTATTATTGTTATTCTTATTTTCATAGTAGCATTATATTTTCCATTATTGTCATTTTTACTTTTCAGGTGTAATGTATAGTTTATTGCTATGTTTTTGATGTCCCAGCTTCCACCTTTCCTGACCAGCTATGATTCTATGATCACCGATTGGTGACAGCGCTCAAGCATCGGCGCCATGAAACGTCCTGCAGCTAAGACGCCTTTAGCTCCCAAAGCCTCAGGAGCCAAGAAAGCTGCCGTTGCAAAGATCAAAAAGCCTTCAGCTTCTGCGAAGCAGCTTCCAAAGAAGAAGCCCCAGGCTGCGCCCAAAAAACAAACCAAAAAGGAACCAAAGGATGTCTCCAAGTCGATCTCGTTACGAATCCTCTACATTGCTGGAGGGGAGCTGCTGCATCTGACCTGTCCGGCCACATGGACCACCACGGATGTGAGAGCAGCGGTGAACCAGGAACTGTCGAGGGTCCAAGCTGATGGGCGTCTTGAAAAGTTGGTTCATGTTGGAGGCGGGGTCATCCCGGATGGACAAAAACTGGCAGAGGCTGGTTTGCAGCATGGAGCAGAAATCTATGCGGTGCTCTACCAGCCTCTGTCTAGTGAGGAGGAGGAAGAAGATGAACTCTTTGATGGTTACTCTGACTACGAGCTGGATGATGACTTGTACGATTTGGACCACACCCGACCGGCTACTGGAGAGTGGGACGAGTGCATCCATGGATGCGGCAACCGCGGCAGCAGTTACTATGGCGGTGAGTGCCGCAGTTGCTATGACATGCACTAGTTACCAGCCTTCGTCTGCGTGGCGCACGGACCTTTACAGCTGGCAAAAAGTATGGACAACTCGTGGCCTGAAAACCACCGATTAGGTCCTATGATATCTATGACTCATCGCCACGCGAGGTTTGATCATCCAATCGTTCATTACCATAATGACGTCATAATGTGACATCAACGCAGTAAACCATCCACAAATTTGCCATAAATGGGTGGTATAAAACATGAATCCTTATGAGTGGTTGATAATTGCTATTTAACATACGTACTAGAAGATGGGATCATTTGCATTTCTTTTTCAAATCTATTTTTTACGTGACTTTTCTCATGACAATCCTCCGAGCGTCCTGCGCAGGGAGCCTTCCGCTTCGAGTGTTACGCCTATCCGGGCCACTACTTAGCCTTCTTCCCACCGACGCATCTTCGAGTGAGCCGGGCGTGGGGGCAGGACTGAGGTCATCGTTTTTGTGGGAAACTAATGGGTTTCCTCATTTTTTGTCGATGCATTGGAATTGAATTATACGTATATATATATATATTATACCATTCCCAAAAGATAATCTAGACTCGGATTATGACCCTGGCAAACATGAGGTTGGAAGACTAGCCCAAAACATGGGTGCTTCTCAGTCAGGGTCAAGTCCTGATCTGATAGATCTGCAGTCCTGGCTTTCTCGGCAGGTGGTGGGAGGCACTGTCGAAGAGAAGACTGCCATTGATTTCATGTGGCTTGGTGCATTTTGATCTCATTTTCACACCCAAATTGCCAGTTTTTGTGGGGAATTGGTGAGAAGCAAGCGAATTTTGGGGTACCCTATGCCTGGACAAAGCCATAGATATTTTGTACGGCGCTGCGACCCAACCCCAGCTGATGGTTCAATTTGCTGGAAGCCAGCTTTGGGATTTAGTATAATTTGCCCAGAAACTTCATATTTTCTAGATATACCCTCTGGTAATTTAACATAGCTATTGAAAATTGCCATTTATAGTGGATTTTCCCATTAAGCATGGTGATTTTCCATAGTTATGTTAGTTTACCAGAGGGTATTCTGAATGGTTAGAGACGAGAGGCCCATTTCCTGGAGAAATCCCCATGGTTGGGCGATGGGTCGAGTCGTGGTAGCATCTAAAAACTTGGGGCCATTTCATGGAGAGGGCCCAGTTTTTGGGGCCAGCCATCAAGGTGGACCGGTCACCGAAAAAACGACATCCCATTTGAGGGCAATTGCTGGTTTCTTTCCTGGGAGAATCAATGATCAATGATCAATGATCAATGACTGGTTGGTGGTGACTGGAACCATGGAATTTTATGACTTTCCATTCAGTTGGGAATAATCATCATCCCAACTTATCATTGATCATGAGTTGACTCACCAGCATCACAAAATGGGCGAAATAAGAACCCAAAAAACCAGACATCCTTTGGGCTGGTTAAAAATGGGGGATACTCTACCTCGCACGTTTTTTTTTTGAATGGGTAAAGGATTTTCTGAACCATTTTTTAAAATGTTGTTTCCAACCTTTGGCAGACAAGCAGTTGAATCGCTAGTAAATCCCAACACAGCTCCTAGCTACTCCCTGTCATTTTAATGACCTGTATTATCGTAGGAAAACCACACCAGCCCTTAACCAGACATCATGTATTGTCTGAAAATAGGGTACCGTTGACTTCATTGGTTTATCATCATTTTCCCTGAAGGAACTTGCCCAAAATGGGGAGCATGTACAGTTTAGACACAGCCACATATCATACTTGTGGCTAATATGTCTCATTATATTTCAGAGATATTTTCATTATTCCATCATTACATCCTTATTATTTTCTAATTTATCGCTCCCAAGGCTGGTGGATTATGCCAAGATGTTCCAATACATCACCGTAGAAGAGGCTCCGGCCCCTTTCGGGGTCACTTTTTTTGTCTGGATGGATTGGGGCCATTCAACCTCTCCATCTTTGGTGGGTGAACACATATTAATGATAGTTTACAATCTTCATCCAACGAAAAAGGCCAAATTCATCTCATGACATTTCAACACTTAGCGATTGGCAGGTAGACCAACTTAGCTTGTACGCAGATCTTGATGTTCAGCGTTTTTGGAAAACGGGTATGTTTACTATTTATCCCAATAAATGTTGAAGCTTTTAGCGGATAGGTAAAGCCCAAGACATCCCAAGACTAGATAATTCCTAAAAGATGATAAGCATGATTATTCAATAAAGTTCATTGAGGGGTAATGAAACTTAATCCTCGAAAAAAACCAAACGGTTGATTGTCCATCTATAGTAACTAGGGTTTATGGTAGTCAGCCAAGAAGATTTCGAATGTCGAAGGTAACTATGAAGAAAGAGCATGGATGGGGTGAATTGATCCTTTTCCAACTGGAATACATATTCAAGCAGTTCGAAAAACGAAGTTGGTTGATAATGATAGGGAGTTGTGAAAAACTACCCAATGTAGTGAGGATTATTTTATCATCCATGAACTGGGCATCCGTTCTGAACCAACCACTACAATGGAATGATGTTGCGTTATTTTTTTTTTCACACTGCTCATGTGAATATCAATATCCTAGTTTCTACTGGGGTTGTCCCAGCTCATAGGTAACTGATAGCCACCCTGGGGGGACGCCGAGGTGCTGACGCCTGCTGTGACGAAACTGGGTGGCCAGCACAAGTCCGTAGAGACCTCGGGGCTGGTGGATTTTTCATTCATTGGGGTCATTTTCATGAATCCCATCCCATTCTAATATTCAACACCCCCGTTCAACGAAACCATGGTTTTTTGGTGGGAATTTCCACATTCCATTGCAACCCTAGAATGGGGGTGTTTAATATTAGGATGGGATTATTTGAACAGCAACGACTGATTGGAGTGAATGGTCGATTGAATGAGTAAGAATATGGAGAGCCAAACTCGGAAAGGGCCTGGGAAGCATAGATTTGGGTGATTCTTCAGTATCAAAACGTGACTTTTAAGCATCCAATTTTAGAGGTATCCCATTTTTTAGCCAGGCCATATCCAAATAACAGATGAACATAGATGAACATTCACATCCTGTTGGGATTAGCTTTAAACAAACGCATCATTTACTGGTACATTTACCAACAATTTGTTGTGGTATTTAGGGATCTATGTACATAGATCTACCCTCACGCAACGAAACATGACAATGGGAAATCACCCACTTGTATTTTTTTTCAATATGTTCCTATCATATGGTACGGGACATTTCATGCATTTTCCATCGTTAAGTAGAAGGTACACATGAGATACATGGGGACGGCCCCAAACCCACTACGTATCCCCACGACTAGCTTATATGTCGAATTAAGACACTTTCGGCTTTATTGGCAGGGCAGCCCACTTAATGTCTGGATTGTACCTTTTGGGCAGGGGACCCACTAAACTTAGCTGGATCAGCCAGGGTTTATGGAGACGGAGTCGAGACTCCTGATACACTACTCAAAGCAATTGAGGACTGAGGAAACGGCCAATGACCACAATGAACACTATTTATGTGATTTTTGATTTCGTGGTTGGTTCAAATAGAGCAGACAAGGAATGGTCGTGGAAGCTAATCGATGCTACACCCACTGATTCTCAGCGTACTTCTCGCGGAAGACTATAGCCAGGCTGACTAAGAAGCGGCAGGTTGACGCGCTAGGTTTGTCAGCCTGTCGCAGCATCTTTGCAAGAGCCTGTTTCCCACAGACAAGCAGAGTGTTCCCCTTTTGATTACTACCATTTTCGATTGACTTGAATTCTCTTCACCTCCCAAAGCTAATTGGGGATGGGTCAAAACCCATATTACCAGGGGGTCTATTCACCACTGCTTGGTCTCATACGTGGCTGGGGTCCTTCAGGGTCGCGACCGGCTCGCGAGGTATCATTGGACGACCTTCGTTCGGGATGCCCAGTGAATTATCATCATTTTCCCCACTAAAATGGATAACTTGGGGTTATACACCATTTTCAGACACAACCATTTCTTCTTTGCATACCTAGGATGATCAAACAACGACCTATATATTTATATAATAATAATGATAATAATGATAATAATGACAACAATGATAATAATAATAATAATATAAAAATAATAACAATAATAATAATATTAATATATAATAATTATTAATAATAATAATTAATAATAATAATATATATATATATATATATGTATACAGTACATACATACGCATATATATATACATACATACACATATATATATATACACACACATATATATATATATATATACATACATACACATATATACATACATACATACATACATACATACATACATACATACATACATACATACATACATACATACATACATACATACATACATACATACATACATACATACATACATACATACA
>Ga0126342_10006760_pt1:0-15000 | contig 20403 bp, 17 predicted proteins | sample Cyp1metagenome_FD_92528 | JGI IMG/M metagenome (GOLD analysis project Ga0126342, IMG submission 92528) | Coral microbial communities from Lord Howe Island, Old Settlement Bay, Australia - Cyphastrea 1 metagenome | ecosystem: Host-associated > Invertebrates > Cnidaria > Coral ...
CCCCCCCATCCCTCTATCGAGGGGATCTGGTTCACTGGGGCTGCAACTGTGGGAACCATTGAGAACCCACAACCGGTCAAAACCATAGGGCCAATGGAGATTGGGCAATCAACTCACAAAACCCAGGTTGGATTCCCAGCCCAAGACCACCGCACAACAAAAATAGGCAGGACGCTTGCCATGCAATCAAGGTTCCATGCTGTTCGGCCGGTAAAAGGATAATGGGATCACGGTCAAAGTTTTTTCCAAGACTAAGCCTATCTCATGAGCATGATACAGTGCTAGTTTGCTCTTCCTTCCCAGTGTCTATTTGGTTTGACACCTTGGATCTCTCACCATACCAAGGGCACAAGACTGTTGTTGATGTGTAAACAGCGGTCGATCGAAACTGCAGTGCATTTGGTGAATCCCTTTGCTGAAAAGGTTTAACCAAACCAAATCTCATAATCACATGAGTCACATGTATGGACGGATGGGTAGATGGATGAATGGATGGGTGGATGGATGCATGCATGCACATGTTGACATTATATAATTATATATCGATATGTGCATATGTTCGGACACACACATCTATATATATATATATATATATATATGTATATGTATAAATAAATATGCATCTATATATATAGATAGTATGTTCGTATCTATATGTATACGGACAAAAAATATAACATATTTTATATGATTGTAGGCGGAAATCGTGTATTTACTTGTTTGTTATCTATGTTTGTAAACCTGTCTACATATGTCCATATGTACATATATACACATGTGTACATATCTAAATGTATATGTATATGCATAGGTATATATGTATATATTTATAAGTCTAAATATATAATATGTGAATGCAATGCATATCTACTATTTATGTATCTATGTAGGGCTAAACATTGTCGATGTATGTATATATGCATACAAATATATTAACATGTGCAAATAGATGCATATGCATAGGCATCTACAAAGTGTAATATATATATACATGTCTATGCTGTATGCAAATGTAAATGCACATTATATGTAATTATACATATATTATATATCAAAAATATGTATATATATATATATATGTATATACGTAGAGAGAGAGAGAGAGAGAGAGAAATAGAGAGAGGAATAGCAATTCCAGATGCGTTTTACAAATCTCATGCGGCAACGTCCCCGATGCACACACTCGCCTGACTCCAAGCTACCACGGAGTTTCCCAATTCTTACCACAGAATCCAGTATTTTGATTCTGTCAAATCATCTTCTTCACATAAATTCAAAGCACGGAGCCTTTTTTTGCGATTTCCACACAGAGACATGCCAGCTGTGCAGGTGGCGCAGCTGGTATTCCGTGCTATGCAATACTATGCAAATCGGCGGCCTGCCGCAGCAGTTCTGGTGGATATCCCAGCCACAAAAAAGACACATTGGGGGATCATGTGGCATCATCTCAAATAGAATAAATAGGGAAGTAATCCCCAAAATAAATAAATACATAAAATATAAATAGATAAACTACCATTTCGATCCATTTAATTTAGGGGGATGTTTCTTATTGAACCTTCATCAACGTTGAGTATGCATGGTGAGTTTGTACATTGCTCAATCCGATCAATTTTAGGGCACATGATGATAATTTCATATCTTTAAGAAAATGGAAGCAATGCATTGCTTTGTGGGATGACTATCATCATTTTCAATGAGGTTGTTGTAAGGTTGTCATGAATTACTTAATCTAGAAAGTGAGTCGCACATATTGTGAGCCATAGCTGCAACTCTATCACGCAGGTTCCTGACCAGTTGCTTGAAGGGATTGTCATTAAAGCAGAAGTGGTCCCAAGGTCCCAGCCCGAACATGTGAGCTAAGAACCTGGAGAAATACATGTTGATTGATGTTAGTAATGCAATAGGAGCCACCATCCCCAATTTTACCATAAATGGGTAAAATTAACCGTCAAAATATAGGTGGTTCATTGTTGGCCTACAAGCATTATTGGCAACCATTTATGCCAAGCTCCGGAAAATCCTGTATAGGTTAGAAACCCTCTTCTTCCAGAGGTTTGCCTATGGAACAAAGAGCATTGACAGAACCTTGCAGTACCCTTTCTCTTCGGACAATGCGCGTACGCTTTCCGCTTGAGGTTTTTTCAGTTTTCTGTCAAGGCATCCTAAACACCACAGAATTACAAGGGATTACAATGATTACAAGGGTCATAACTAGCCCTAAGGCCAAACTACAGCTCGGATCACACACCTTCAGCTTCCCGAATCCCACCTCTACACCGCTAGAGCCCAGCAGTTCAGGGGTAGCCTCAGAGAAAAAGTATGACGTGGAACTGGCTGCACAAATTTCCGGCACACGTTTTTTTTGGAACACTTGGCAACATTCCAACTAAACCATGCTTTTTTAGGAACACTTGGAAGTCTTCCAACTAAACTGCCTTGGCATTTAATGTAACATGATCCAAAGGACTCTATCCGTATGCACATGTTGAGTCTTGCCATGATCTTGGTCCTGCCCAGCCACTCTCCTGACATGCGGAGGACATCAGCAAATTCCTGCCTGACATCACTGACAAACAGGACATGGCATGGCAGGGCCCTGATTCCAATAGGAACATTGGGAGATTTACCATGGTGATGTCAAACCTTATGACATAATACCATATAAAATCCATATAATATCATGGTATATTATTTCATAGGTGGCTCTGTTCCATCAGGAACAGGGCGGCTCCCCTGTCCAACTCAGGGCATCCCCAAATCCACTGGTGTATCTTCATTGTCCCTATGAAACGGCATAACTTGATACAATTTTGGGGGTATACCGTATGTATATATATATGTGTGTGTGTGCACAGTATATACACATGTATATACCCCAGCATCAAACACACCAAAATCATATAGCTATATCCCCATTATATCCGCAATTATATCATATATCCTTATTATATCCATTATATCACAATGAAATCATGAAAAATCCATGAAAATCCGGCCTCACCAATGCTTCCGAATCCTCTGGAAGGAGAAGCCACCCCTCCACCTCTTCAACTTCCTCATCGAATTGCCTGCCAGCTCGACTCAAGTCCCATGGTTGCTGATCACATTCCCCCCAAAAAAGAAATATACAACAAACGCTTTTGGGAGATTTTCAGGGTATGCCCCAAGCTTCAGTACCACTCAAACGCATGTTGTTTTGGGAAGCAACCTGTTGTTCCAAGGGCTTGGATGTCATCTCGTTCAAATCTCCGTGATATCAGTATATGAATCCCTCAAAAGGCTTGGTAGCTAATTTTTCTTTTGCATCTTCCTAACAATCCTTGCAGGTTCTAAAGGTAAACTTTCTGACACATTTTTGGATCCAGGTAGCCGGCCTCCAAAGTATCTTCGTATATTTCTATCAGTCTATCTATTGGTAGGGTATTCTCCCTATCCACCTATCCATCCATCTTGCTGTTGCTGTATCTCTTGCACGACACTGCTTGCTACATTGGCCCGAGTTCCGGAATGACTCAACAGAATTAGCATCCCAAGGACCAAAGGACACCATTTCATCAGAGGTTTGCGGTGGGCACCGGGTAGGCTCCAGATGCTCCAGATCCTCCAAGTTCTTGAAATTAAAGACCTGGCCCCAGCTGGAGGTTCAGTCATGGGGGTACCCCAGCTGGATGGAAATTCCCATCGACGACTGGTAGCCCCATCGGAAACTGGGGAAGGCCTTCATCTCCACCTCCTGCACCTCGAGGGCCTCTTCCCGTGGACACCAGCCCACTGCCGTTGCGGCCATGGAGCGAATGAACTGCGGCAGGGTGTCACGGCGAAAACATGGCTGGGAAACCCCCTATAAAATGCAGATCTTAATGGGAAATCATCTATAAATCATCTATAAATGGTTGATTTTCCCATTGCAATGTTGGATTACCGGAGAGTAACGCTTAGGAAGAAACTCCCTGTATTCCAGCTGGCGGATGTAATCTCTTCTCCCTATATTACAGTACTAAAAGGTGTCGGGCTGGTAGAAAACCGCAGTACGAAATGCATTCAAATGTTAGTTCGTTTTGCTCTTAGAATATTCCAACAAAACAAAAACCCTGTAAAACAAAGGAGATTTGCTCATGCACCCAAAAACACGCACGAGCTTCTACCTGCCCGACGCGTACTAAAATTCCCCCAATTAATAAATAGGAATGGATTGGCAATTCCGTTTTTTTGGTGGGTTACAATTGCGTTCTTAATTGTGGTAATTGAACATCAATGAGAACAGGATGGTGAAATAATGGTTTCAACATGTTTCAACCCCTATTAATAACAATAGAATGATACCTGGAGTTTTTTTTTATTATGGTCCCATCTCATAAGTTTTGTTAATTTTCTATTATCAAGGTTTTCATTGGCATATGAGGGGAAAGCGTCGAAATACAGTCTTTGGCAATATCTTATATAGATTTTAGTAAGGAATTTCAGTCGATTTTGAAATCGAGTTTTTCATTTTTATTATTAAGGTGTTCATTGGAATATTAGAGGCACCCCAGAACAAAATACCCCTAATAATAAAAATAGACCACCATGTTTACCGGGGTGGGGTGTTTAGTATTAGGAAGCAGAGATTAGGTGTTTCATTACATGGCGAAGCAGTCCCCAATTGAGGTCAATTCAGGAAACTAGTCACCAGAATATGCCTCACTGGTGATACGCGTGCAGCTGGCAATCAGCTTCCTACCTTGTATATATATACATTTGTTCAGATACTGCGCGAGAAACTCCCAGCAAAACACACCTATTTTAATGATGCCACATGCAGGAAGACATGGAGATACAATGCAGAATATTGCATAATTATCTAGCACAGGCTCCATCCGCTGTTTTGAGCTTTGACATCTTTGACCTCTTGAAACACAGGTTTCCGAAAATACAGTGACAAATCATTGCCAAACTTGGCATTAAACCCCGTCACCAAATATGCATCTAGTAGTTGATCTAAACATATCTAAATGATTCTAAATGTATTTGCGTGTAATTTGTCCAGGAATGGAAACTGTTCGTTAACTCATTCAGAAATCCTGGGATGGAAGATGTCAATACCAACCCCAAGCCGCACCTGTCCCCCGGCATAGGCTGCTGCTCGCATCCGCAGCACCGGCGCAGGTGGCGGCGCACGCGCTGCGCGGCCAGCGTCGATGGCAGACTTGGAGAACCCTAAGCCTCGCCTGGGGCGATGGTCAGTGGGAATTTCAGGACCCTGAAATGGAAGTACTGTATTACTGTGCCCTCTCTTTCTCTCGCCATCCTATAGTGTACCCTATATCTCTCCATCGCCATCCCATATATGTATAGTCAAGTACATTATAGTACCCTCAAGGCCAGATTTTGTGAGGATATTCCCGTATTGTGGGGATAAATTGCTATTGAGATGGGGTGCATTTGGCTTTTGCCGGCCCACAGGGGTACAGTACAATTAGCGGTAGTTGGGTTACAGTTTGGTATTGCAACCGGCAAAGACAAAGCACTATCATTGGGCTTGCGGATTCAATCGCAGCTCATCTCTCATCTCAGCCTTTGAGTTCATAGAACCCCCTCACGCTAGATGGAATGTTGGGGTGATCATAGCATGTCTCTTTTGCAATACCATCCTCAGTATCTCTTACAGAGTTCATCCTTTCAAAGTCCCAATCTACAGTAGAAACTTGGCTCCAAGGAAGTATTTGAGGCCAAGAACGCCCAAACTCTGGCTACCCGAATGGGTAGCTGGACATTGGCCCCACTTAATTCCAAGAATTATCATCAGTGTTCAACCATACTGGGGTCTGACCCATTTTGAGACAACTCCAGATGCTGATTCCTGCAGGAGCCCTCAATTATCAGTTGTTGTATAAACCGATAAACCTATCCAATCATATCCAATCACAACAAACTACCCGTCCCAGTATTGCTAAACACCATACCTATCATGAATCAACTCTAGTATACTATAGTATGCTATAGTATTCATATATTAATCCTCCAATTTGTTGGAGGTTCAAATCCAATTTTTCTTGGTAAAATCCCCAGTTTCAAACCCATCTCGGGGAGGCCAAGGTTGCCATGGTCACCGAGTTGCTTCAGTCGCTCGATGCCTCCGGCCTCGGCGAAACGATAAACAAGTGAAAACAAGTGCTGAGTTTTTCTGAGTAAATAAAACACAAAATACTGTATTGATGTTTGATGTAATATATATATACTTGTTAGGCACTAACATGTTTTTTTGATTTCCAACACGTAGTTGCATGTATAATCATATATATATATATATGTGTTTGATCGGTCTGCTACAACATGGCCTAATCTGGCAAGGAAAAGAACATTATATTAGACATTATGTCTATTCAAGTCATTGTAGTTGGGCCAGCCCCCTGAAAAATAGATGGGTCATTGGTCATTAGGAATCGTCATCCAAAGTGGGCCTAAAGTAAAAAACTGTAATCCATTCCCCTTGTCACTGTATACACCCCCAAGAGGACTGCGGGTTTAGTCGTCGATCTCTTCAGCGGCGCGTCCCTTACTCTTTGTCATACTTATTGTTGGATCTTTGGGGGGTGTAAAATGCAAACCACCAGAAAACAATACTTACCCTCTGGTAAACTAACATAGCTATTGAAAATTGCCATTTATAGTTGAATTACCCATTGAAAAGGTGATTTTCCGTAGTTATGTTAGTTTATCAGAGGGTAATCTTCTCAATTTACGACTTACGTACGACTTGCATGGGAAGTATTTAAAATCCTGCCCAACGAGGGTGGTCACTATATTGGGTTGACCGCATTACAAACCACCAACCAAATCTGCGTTCAGGAACTATACAGGGGAAACAAAAACATTGGCTCTACCGGCTCCGTGTTTTCTGTTCGGGGAATGGTCAATGAAATGGCGGGTGACAAACCTGACAATTTGGGCCAGTGACGATATATCCAGAGCTGGCTGCAGGAACATGCTCTGCACAAGCAACAGCCTGTGATACCCATGGCAATGCAGAACGTGGCAATGCAGAACTTTGTTGAGACTGCCCCTTAAATGGTGATTATTTAGTAGAAATATATATATATAAAGATAATGAACCAGTGAACAAGGGTATTTCTTTTTTTCTTCCCCCCCCCTTCTCTCTCTCTCTCTAATCACGTGATCGATTGAAATTGCAACTTAAAAAAGCACCTCTGTCATCATTGTCTCCTCAAAATTGCCGCAAATAGATGCAAATAGGGTATCCCATGGTATCCCCCTAATCCCTTCCCCCTACTACTAAACCTACCCACATATAAAACATGTAGGGTCCATTGTTGCTGGTTCCCGACACCTGCCAGGTTCATCTGCGACTCACTGTCAGGTTCAAATATCAACATCATCAACATCTTGGAAGAATCCAAAGAACGCTAAATTCCTCAGCACCACTATCCCAAACGTGAGTAATAACTACTAGTAATGTCGCGATAAGTTACTGCCTCATCTTTGGAAATGGAATGCTTTAACCAACATCGGCATATGATTAAGGGACATCACAGCATGATAATATACACGAAATCCAAAAGTCCGATGGATTGCTACGGGAGTCAAACACAAATTTGCCCAAATATGACATTTTGCACATGCTCGCTCGCTTATGCCGCTTATGCTCAACAGGGGGGTGGGGGAGGGGCAATAACATGGTTGACGAATTTAACACTGTTGGCCAAAATGGCAGTTCCGTTTCCAACATCAACATAAATATGTGCAGAAGTTGGGCCAACTCTTCAAACCGAATCTCAGCGGCTGAAGAAAGACAAAGCAGGGCCGAATAAAATATGAGAGCTTTGCGCGCGAAGGCATATGTTGATACGCCAATCTTTTTTTAATGTTGACCTGATTGTGATGATAACAATAATTATTGTTGAAGAAATATAAATCACCGTAAAATACAAGTGCTATGCCCATTCCTGACTCCAAATCCACAACCCCAATGATGAAAAACCCACGCCCGTGTCAAGGCGTTGTTCCCTTGTTTTTTGTGGCAATTGAAAAGCAATAGGAAACCACCACAACATGTGAATCAGCCCAACGATATTTAAAACTAGTCAGCCGTGGGGTGCTTACTATTGGAGTCCGCCTTTTGAAATCCACAATAATTTTAGCTGTTGCTTTACTTTAATAAAGGTGTTGATTATTAGCAAGATCTTGGTCGATGCTGAAATCACATGTGTCTTTTCTTGATCAAGTTGTTTTTTAGAAGGAAACCTCTCACCCCAATACTAAATACTGATACCCCAATAATAGAAACTAGTCCAGGCGTTTCTTTTGCGTTGGAGGGGGTGTTTAGTAGAGGGGAAGATTCATTCTTGGACCAACCTACATGTCCAATGCTCCCAGGCCTGAGCCTCGCTAAGGACCCCCAGACCTGACTGCTTAGCGCTGGAAACACGTAAAGCATGGAAAGCTGTGGGTCTTCATTTTTCATGGGTTCTTAATTCAATATATTTCAATGCAAATCATGAATCAATATCATCAAAATCCAGGAAAATCAATTGACGCCACGCAAATCAACCATCTGTGGGAGCTGGTCGGCTCTGGACAGGCTGAGCTCCCCAAAAATCCATGTCTAGGCTTCTGGATGGATTCACCCGCAAGGTTTCACGATTGAACTTACAGGCATATTTGTTTCTTAGTTTTTGTTCATGACATATTTTTCATTTCCAATACCCTCCAGCAATCAAACATGGTTTGCCAGAAAACATCCAGTTATGTGATTGTCAATGTTTTCCTATGATTTTCATATCACTTCCCTATATATGTCCTATAGCTTTTCCCATATGTTCCCAGTTGTCTCGACCGGCCAGTTGTGCCATGTCCGGCCTGAGCCAGCCAGGCCGATGAGTCCGGAGTTGCGTCGCCAGGAATCCTCCCTGTAGTGGCCCAAAACGATGTCCTGGAGGGGTCAGCCGGGTCAGCCTGTGATTTCCGGTTTCTGCGTTGAATTCTGAGCTAGTTGGGGACACCAGCTTCGTCAACCCAGGAGAATAATGAGAATAATATAAGAATCTGCAGACAGCACCGCCAGGAACAAAGATTCACTAGCAGGTCAAAAGTTGCCACTTTTTCAACTGGATGTTTACAATCCAAGGTGCCAGGTGAGTTCAAAAAACATCATTTGGAACTCTGCCCACCTGTCCTCTGCAGCGCCCCAAGCCTCATGTCCCAAACAACGCCTATGGCATTCCAAAAGCATGTTGCAATTAGGGTTACATGTCCTTTGGTCATTCTCAGTTGCGCAATGATGGCAGATTCTTGGGTTTTACGGATGTCTACAATATATGATTGTATGAATGCACATGATTGCTTTTGAGAACCAATGGAGGGTCTTTTTGGCAGCATTTCTGTACTCATTGGTTACTCAATGAGTATTTCTCTATCAAGCAAAACAACCAGTGGCAAACAAAAACATGGCGCATCTCGTGGATTGAATACCTGCTGCTGAAACCACTGTTGAACGCCAAGTCTGGTTGGTGGTCGAAACACAGTGACCCAAAATGCCAGAACAATTGGAATTAATTGGGGGTAATCACGGGTAATCGTACCAAATAAACTGATATATGTTCAAACATCCCATTTTTAATTCTGGAGTTCCAAGGGCTTTCAACGCGATATGAGAAATCAATCAGTCACAGGGTCAGTCCCCCCCAAAAAAGAGCTGCCCTGCCCAGGCCACCCAGGATGTTTGGAGGTATCCATATAAAAGCCGAGGTCCTGATAAAGTCTCCATGCCCCCAAGATTTGCACAAGTTACACGTAAAAGAAACACTACTGACTTGGCACAAACAATCATCAACAACATGATGACGAAGCACTAGTACAGTACTGCAATGTAATTGGCGCGTATGTTTCAGAGAGTTGTTTGACATCTATACTCTATAATATACATACATGTATATATATATATATATATCTGTATATGTATATATATATATATGTATGCATGCATGCATGCATGCATGCATGGATGTATGTATGTATGTATGCATTTACAAAGGCATAATATATAAATATGTTAGTGTATGTATCTCTTGGCAGGTATACATGTACGTCTACATATTTGCTTCAAACAGAAACACCAATGATGATCATGAATATCATTATAATCCAAAGAAAAACTGGGAAGAACTCCATCTCTTTCCATATTTTAACAGCAACCCTAGGAAAAATGGCCAATGCCCGGCAGTGCTGCTCCAGTGACACACACCGCCGGCGCCACCACTGCTGGGATGGGACCACCAGTGGCTGCGGCCGCGAAGACCACCACGCTGCCGCAGGTGTTGATGCCTGAGGCCAGCTGCCTCAGTACAGATCATCTGGTTGGTGGTTGACCTACCCCTCTGAAAAATATGCTCGTCAGTTGGGATGATGACATTCCAAACTGAATGGGAAAATAAAATTCATGTTCCAAACCACCAACCAGTCATTAACTAGACATAGATATATTAACTCTTAACTATGTAAATAACTGTTATACTGGTATACGTTTTATAAATCTTTATAATTTATAATCAATGATTATATTTAATTATTTGATAACTTAAATTACTCATAACCATCATTAACCATTCTTAACCATTGTGGTCAATACTGGGGAATCAATGCCATAAACCACCCATGACTGGGTATGGTAAACATACTGCCTATAAACAATGGTGATGACTGGGGGAATGGTTTATGATTGTTTTACCCACATTTTATAGATGAATATGCATGTTGAACAATGAAGATGTAAATGATGTATACAAGGTATACCACACAAAAAAATAGAGCAGAATTCCTGACCGACAGATTGAATGGAGGAAAATTATTCTGACCCAAAAATATCCTCCAAGGGTCATTCCTATTCTTTCATGTGGTTGGGAAACTCTTATATAGGTGCCCCTTGGTTCGCTATTTAGTCGCACTTAATAAAACAGGAAATGTGGATACCCATAGCTCCTTAGTTCTCTCCCTACCACTTGATGGCTATCAGAAGGAATGTCGTAATTGTATTGCCTTTGAGCTTGCAGCCCCTTACCAAAAGAGGCACATGATGAAAGGACTGCACTGTAAATATCCCAATCCAATCCATGGTTCGAAGTTTCAGTGTACCCGTCACAAAAATGCTTTCAACATCTGCGGTATGTGCTAGAGGCATCTATTTTGATCTGGCAAAATGCAAAAACAGTGCGATTTACCAACCTGAAGCACAATTTTTGGTGAGATCGCTTGCATAAAGGCCCTAGGAATTTGCAGAGCTCATATGATCTACCCTCTCGTATGTAATCAAACGTGGCAATTGGAAATCCACTGGTTTTAGTATTTTAGTGTGGAAATTGTATCCAGATTTTTGTTTTAGTTTCCATTGCCACATGTGATCACCGGATTGTATTAATTATGTCGCATTTTTTTTTAGGGGCCCAAAGGCCGAAAACGCCTCAAGATCCACTGTCCACCCGTCTCTTCTCAGGTCAAACTGCTCACATCGCATCTCAGACCAGCGGATCACCCTGGCCATGGGGTAAAGTCGATTAAGTCACCAAGGATAATAAATGGCACATCCTCTGGGAATCGAATGTGGCAATACACCCTTTTCCGAAATGTTCAGCACTTGGAGACTTGGAGTTCAACAGCCTGTGGATTTCTTCCTCAGGTTGCCCTGACAAAATGTCTTGCCAACAAGTGATTGGAAGATATGGGGTCCAAATGATTGACGACTTGGGCACTTTAATCATTGCACAATTGCGATCACAAGTGCCCGAGGAAAACACAAAACATGGAAAACAAAGAAAGTGCATGGATACAAAGCCCGGTTTCACTTGTAAAAATGGCAAAAATGGCGGAAACATGTAGAAATGATGGCATGTACCTGGTTCTTGGGATTATCTCCCGTGCTGAACAGATTAGGGCACGAACTGGGCGCTTAGCTTGTCCCTTATAGCACTATTCTTTCCAAGATCATGACGGCGGCAATGGAGCACCTGATACGATTGGTACATCTTGGGCAACGGTATTCGACACCGCCAAAGGGAAGATCCGATGGTTCTTTTCCCTGGCTGAGATTTGTGATGTGACCCTGAAACAACGCAGGGGGGACTGTATAATTCATGAGAATCTCACCTGAAATTAGTTTCGATGGGTTGTCTCAATTGTCTCAATAGGGGCATACGTTTTTCTATGTTACCACCCTCTCGCCAACAAACTGGCAAGCGGCTGACGATTGGCTTGAATTGTGCACACTAATTAACTAATTGGAAAGTTCCGTTTGCGGTGTTGTACAACATGCAACAAACCTGAAATTCTTGGTGGGTCGGTGGCGGTGGATTATGTTGATCATACCAATGCAACAGACTATATGCCGAATTTGCATGCACACATAGAACCCACTTACCTACATTCATGTAAATGTTACCTACGTTGATGTAAATGTGCATCTACCTCGATGCAAGTATGCATCCATACAAACATGAATGCGATCCATCGCCCTTTGCAAGAATTCAGCCCTAGGCCAGTGTATCTCTCTCACTCTCTCCCTAAACATATATATATATATGATATAATATAATATAGAAACATTTAATGTAATGTGATGTAATATAATGTAATATTAATGTAATATAATGTAATATTAATGTAATATAATGTAATATTAATGTAATATAATGTAATATTAATGTAATATAATGTAATATATGTATATATATATATATGTTTACAATACATACTATATTAATATATTGTTTGTGATGCTTCTGTGTGTCCATACGTATATACATATACAGTAGTACTTACAGAATACGCATATATACACAACAAACAATATTTGCACATGTCTTTCCATCTATAATATATATATATATACATGTCCACGAATTGAAGTACACACTCATGATCAGCCACATACACGCAATCACATCATAGGCTACATAATGGTAATATGTGTCTCTCTCTCTCTCTATATATACTATATATATATATATGCTGTAGTTCAAAATAGTTCAAAGAGACTCAATTTATAGACCTTCCCATCACTGCCAAATGAACCCCCTAGCAGATTCAGCTGGCAATTTTCCAGGAGGAACTTGGTACACATTCCCTGCCACCAACAATGGGCTGGGTTGGGTCTATTGCAGTAGCAAATTGTTATGACTCTTTGCGGGGCACCTCCCTAATAAAGCAACCACGGTATATGAATCTGGGATTGGCATTACCCATTTTGGGGGATATTGGCCGATGTCCCAGGTTTGCCCCAGCTGCCATGAATCCAAGTGACAAGATCAGGATCAGGCAAAATGTTCTGCTCACAATAGGGGTACTTACACAGCAGCGGCATAGGCGGGGGCGTTGTCGGTGCACGGTGACTCACAGGGCACCAAGCACCCACCCTCTCTAAATTGGATTTGATGCCAATGATTCTAGCATCACGCGGTTGTCAGCAGCAGGAAGATAATTTATGCGATTGACTGCAAGTGGAAGTCCCCTAGTAGAACTAGCCTGGAAGAGATTAGCGTATGTTACCAAAACCACCAACAAACTCAACTGGAGCCACAAAGTCCACGAAGCCCTTCACCATCCATGTGCTCCAATGTTCCTTTGCATTGGGCCGTGGGAAAACCCCTTGACATCTTTCATAGGTTCATAGCACAAAACATGTTTGTCAGGACTGGGCAATGCACCTCTTAGGTAGCGGCTGCCATCCTATTCAGTGCCAGTTCTCTGTGCGCAATTTATTTTGTATCATGTCCAGCTTGAGTGCTGACACTTGTACCAAATTTGTCAGACCATCTAATTTCCAGCTGAACAAATTCTGTCCCGGGCTCTATCGCTACTTGACCCATCTCATCCATCCTGATCATAGTTTCAAAAAATTCTCAAATGGATTTCCTAAAATGGGGATACCCCCAAATCATCCATTTTAGTATTTGGTGGTACCCCCATTCTAGGAAACCTCCAAGTATGTGTTATGTCCACATCGGCTTACTCATCCCCACCACAAGTACACCAACCCTCGGGACAAGTAGTAGTAACCCATAGCAATTTTTAACACGAAAACCGTTCTTGATGGCAGTTGTGTGTTTTCCCCACCTTTATTTTTTCTTTGAGCCTGAGCTCGCACTGAAATCTCAAATTCCCCAAAGATCTGAATGCCATCGATTCATTGAAGTGACTCTTTATAATTATCTAGGATATGTCCCTGTAAAGGGTGCAAAATTCCCTCAGACATTGAAACATCGTTGCAAATTTCGAGATTGTTTTTTTGCATATATAGTGGTCCTTTCATCAGAAAAAATGTGGCATTCCTTGAAGAATGTGTGGAAAGTCGTGGGCTTTTTCTTCAAAAAATGTAACATCCCTGAGGGTGATGCAATATTATCTTAAGATAACGAGCCTTTATTCCAAAATGTAATCCTTTTACATATGCAGCACTCTTTCTGAATTTATATGGGTTTCCCTTTGAGCATAAGGGCTTATTTTGGGAAGAAGTACCCTCTGCAAAATGATGGAAACAATTGATTAGGAATAGTGCACAACTCTTTATATTGAGCAAATGAAATAGTTCACCTAAAGAAAGAGCTGTTTTTTGACAACAAACAAGGAACACACAACCTTTTCAACAGGAACATTCCAGGTGTCAAGAACATTACCTTCTATTTTTGCAGGAACATTGCTTCTTGAAAAAAATACGATGTTGTCTTTTGGGAAAATTGCCATGTGCAAGCAGCATAGTCATCTTCACAGGATGTTCAATTAAGATTGCTTTGATGCATTCTGCATATTAAAAAGGTTGCTGTAAATTGAAAGGCGCGCTACATATGGCACAGTAATGTTGCCTACTTAAAGGGATACCATATCGTTTGGAAGAAGATTGTGTTTCAAAAGGAATGCTGCATCTATGACTATGAGAGTATTCCTTCATAGTTTTAGGGTCATTACTTGCTGAAAAAGCATTGTATATTCTCAAAGGCAAATTGCACATGAAAT
>Ga0126342_10006761_pt1 | contig 20402 bp, 18 predicted proteins | sample Cyp1metagenome_FD_92528 | JGI IMG/M metagenome (GOLD analysis project Ga0126342, IMG submission 92528) | Coral microbial communities from Lord Howe Island, Old Settlement Bay, Australia - Cyphastrea 1 metagenome | ecosystem: Host-associated > Invertebrates > Cnidaria > Coral ...
GGGGGAAAGTTAAAATTCTTAGCTTGGGGAGCCCCCACGGGGGAAAACCACCCTTAGCCCCTCTCACGGACCTAAATAAACCTGCGGTGTGGGCGGCCACCCCACGCGAAGCGGGGTGAATAACCAATGAGTTACACCAAATTTGCTTGGTTAGCCTCTGGTAAACATACAAAAAGCTATTGAAAATGGCCATCAAAATGTAGTGGATTTACTAATTTACCCATAAAAAAATGGTGATTTGTCCATGGTTATGTGAGTTTACCGGAGGGTATCTCATTTGGTGAAAATGCCTTCAAAATCGTGTGTCAACAGAATTGAAGCCAGGTCTAGAGTCTAGATGTTCAAAATGGTGATTTTTCAGCAGCACCAACGGGGATTCCACCGACAAAGCTGCGGATGCGACAGTCAACAAACCTTGCCGGATTGGGATCATTAGCAAGATTGAACTTAAATGGACATGGGACAAATCATATCAACATTTCAGAAGATCATGTCATAACATGTCATGTCATTTCATCATGTCCATTATGATCAACATCCTTACAGGATGGAAGCTTTTTCGAAATGGAAACAAGCAATCAGCAAACCAACCGCGCTCAGCAATGTGCCCATGACACCCATGTCCTGTTTCACCGGTTTTTTGGTTGTTCTTGGTGGTGACCTCCAGCTATCTTGTTTCTTTTGCGGCATAAAGCCATCTAAGTATAGAAGAGTATAGATGATATATCCATAGTACTTCCAAGCATGGTATATCCAACAGTTCACCAATAAAAAAATCACTTTGCTGCTTAGCGATTTATGGTTTTTGGGCGAAATCGCCTGGTTAATTTCCAAGGGTGGACCCTAATGGGAGAAGTCACCTGACCCCATGAAAGCTCTGGGCCTCAGGTACCAAACGTCCTTCTCCAAGCACTCGTCGATCCTGGCACCGTTGGCTCCGGGTCCGGAGCTGTGCGGGATTCACCTTTCACCTTTCACTAAAAGTGGGGATGTAAAACACAGAAATCAATCACAATGGGACAAACATTGGGATATAAGTGTGGATGTAACATCAACCAATTCTATGTCAATGGATTCGACAGAGGGGAGATTGTACAGGAAATCACGATTCTTGCCATCAATGGGGAGTCCTGTAAATGGTCCCTCAACAAGTCTGGGAGAGGCATTGGAAACCTGAAACCATCTGGGATGATGCGGCCATTGCACAGCACTCTGAGACATTGGGAATGGGTCAATAGTTCTTCCCCGGACGATTCACGCCTATTTTCCGCTTCAGCAAATTACACCCCTCCCATTTTTGCTTCAACAAATCCTGTTTTCCCATCTTCATCTTTTGCGGCCCCCTCATCTTCCCCCAGATTCCCTCGTAGTGAAACTGGCACAAAAACCCGAAAACTCACAAAAGGTATTGGGATGATCACATGAAACCCGGAAGTTGGGCTGGAAACACATGATCGAACTATCATTCCTGTGCAGGAATAGTACACCTACATCACTGGGTTATCTAATAATAGGGGTATATACATATATATATATATATATATACATATATATATATATATATACATATAGGTAAATTATACTAATTCACTAACCTGAAACTCGCGGCTATCTTGGGATGATCTCCCTAACATTTACGTCCCCCATGATTTCCAGCGCCCCCGGGAGGACAGCCTTTGGATCTCCCAGCTGGAAATCTCTGGTAGGCGACTCACCGAGGCGCTCGCTGCTTTCAAGATGCTGGAGACCTGCGACCACCGGATGGACAGGGACCCAAAAGATGGTCCTTTCGGGTCCGGATTCCAAGACCGCTTTGTGGAATCACAAAACCCACTGGAGTGGTAAAAGAAATTTTGGGGGGCCTGGCCACTTGCATACCATCTGTCTGTCAAATATACTGTATTGATCTGTATTGCTTGTTTCATCGGGGCTAAAAAATGCCGCTCTTGTAACCAATCAACCAGTACGAAAAAAACACCAGTCATAAAATCCAGGGAAATCACTAGATGGGTTTGTCGGAACAATTCAATTGAAACGCCTGAACCCATGGCTTCATAATCATCATGTTATCCCGATTGAACCGACATGTCCATTTTAATCGGATTTTCCATTATAAACATTATAAACCATCTACAATCTGGGGGTACCTCCATATTTATGGAAACCCCCTTTCAAAGACACCATCAAGTGATTTCATGCACAGATCAACCCTCGGCGAAGGAAAAGTTCATCGATCCTTGGCCACCCGACTCTGGGTCTCACAGTGGCCCAGCGGTTCCGCAAGTCTTCCGCGTCAACGTGGATGAAGAACCAGGACTTGGTTTGGGTATTCATGCAACGTGCAGCGATGGAGAGTCATTGTGGTTGCTAATAGTTCCCGCCGGTTAATAATGGTTAATACATGTTAATACTGGTTGATAATGATGAATAATGATGAATAGTGATGAATAATGATTAATAGGTCATAAATACAAGATGAGGCCCCCTAGTTTATATTTGTTGTCTTATAAACCCATGAATACGATACATTTATCTTATGTTATATCTACCATATAGCATAGAAATCACCTTAAGTTACCATCGTCAGCGGCTACGCCTGATTAGTTTGGGGGCCTCACCGAGAAAAATTGATGGTATCCATTGGTTCAAAGTGAAATGCGGTCATGATTTTTAGTAGAGTTAACAATAATCATTGTGAATATATAATATATATAGTTGATTAATGTTAATTCATGTTAATTATGTATTAATCATTGATCAATGTGAACCACTACTATAGTGAATGTAGAGTGAACAATAATCATCAACTGGTTGGTGGTGCAATACACATCTTGAAAAATCATGGAGTTCGTCAATGGGAAGGATGACATCCCATATATGAAATGGAAAATAAAAAAGGTTTGAACCCACCAACCAGAAGATTCATTATGAGTAGTTCAGTTGTGAATGTCATATATGAATGGTGATAAATAACAGCGATGGTATTGATATATAAACCTTGATTAATAGTTATCAACCTTGTTGTATAAACATTATGCTGAGTATGTGGCTATCAATAGATTGTTATAGTGTCTACTTTGTAATATTACATATATTATTATTGTTGTTATGACTATTACTAACTGTTATTTATGATATTTATTATGTTATTATTACTATTATCATCATTATCATTGTTATATATATATGTTTCAAACAATCCATCAAAACATCGACTATATGACTATATAGTGTTATTATGTCTTATTTGGCTATCTAATCCCCAAGAAAAAAAACCACGGCAAAAGTGGGCCGTGTTTTGAATCGGAGGATGGTCCCTTAAGGGATGCCCATGGACGTTCATCCTGATCATCCTGGCGAAAAACCGGGATTGTTCGCCGGGGCCACGTCCACGTTATTCTTATGGATGTGGGTCAAAATGGAAGACCTAGGGGACCACAGATGTTAGTCTAGTTTAGTATTAACCATCCAATTATTGAGGTACCTAATTTTGACCCATACCCTTATAGCAATGCTCATTATTCGCCTTACTCGCTACTCAAGCAGCAGATCAAGCAGTGTACTCAGTGGAATTTCCACGAGAAAAACACGACTGAGTGCGTCCGACATAGGCTTCTTCGAAGTAGCTGTCCAGGTCCGAGACCTGAAATTTCTCGAACTGGCGCATGTACCTCGGGCGACCATGCGAACAGAGAGACCGTCACAACAGGTGTGGGATATTTTTTGTATAGTACTGCAACCTCCAAAAAAGATTCCATGCCACGTCTGTCCAGGATGGTGTTTATGAAAATAATATATGATATATGTACATATGACTACATATGCATATGGGTCAAAACCTTGTAACCCTGTAGTTCACATCAAAATATTGGGTTAAAATGGATGTTCATCCCCCTAAAAATGGTATTTTCATAGGTATTGATCCATAGCCATATGTTATTCCCACGGGCTCCAACCATGACTGTGGGAAGAATATGGATGCCCATTGGATGCTCCGTTCACTGGAGAAGATGTTCAGACTTCCAACTTGTGAAGGATTTTCTGGAATTCTGGGAACTGGGAACCCAATCCTAGATTTTTCCTGAACTAGATGTCCTACCTAAACCAGAAGAAGTTCCCAGAATAGTCCTAAAATTTGGACCAGGGAATGACTAGACTAGATGTCCTTTTTTCCAGATTAGTCTGAGCATTTGGGGATGATTTCCCCATTCCAATTCCCATTATCTATGCTGAGGTCAAATGGGGTCGCTATAATTCACCAAGATCATCCCAGATCTTTTGACAAAAGTCGCAGCAACTTTTAAGTCGGGCGATCAGCCCGCACTGGCGGTGCAAATGGATGCAAACTGGCGATCACCCAGATCCATGGACGTACCCTAGTGTTATATATGGAATATATGGAACATACATTATTAAGGAATATATGGAAAACTATGGAAAATCAACCGTTATAGATTTTTTCCAGGTGATTCCCCATGGCTCTTCCATAGCGCTTTGTTCCTTCACTCACTTTACTCATGGGCCATGTGCTTTATATTCTGGTTGGTGGTTTCAACCCTTCTGAAAAATATTAGTCAGGTGGGATTATTATTCCCAATATATGAATATGGAAAAATAAAAAATGTTCCAGACCACCAACCAGTATATATATATACGTACATATATATATATACGGATATGTATATATATATATATATTCATATGATTATGATCATTCCGCCGTCCAGTCACCTGAAATGTTGGGTGATTCTGGGATGGTTTGCTCCACGTGTCATCACCATATTGAAACATCTGACTTGAATCTATTGACTGATGATGACTCATGGATGTTTGTACTATTTTGTACCATCATGGGATTTCATGGGAATATCCTGGAAAAAATGGGATTAACCTATGGGATTCACTTTATGGGTACTATCATCATCAAATACGGTCCGAAAAACCATCATCGTCAAAGACTGGATTTTTTAAGTTGTGACTTAATGGTCCTTGCACTTTGGCAAGGACCCCAAATCTTCCGCTCCCGCCGGCATTCGACGTGCGAGAGCCCGTTCTGTGGGTCACAGGTGGGGGGCTGTGAGTGGCGAAGCTGACTAAAACCCATCGAAATGATGACATATGGTAAGCCCAATATGGTAATATAACTTGGGGTATCTTGGGGTCAAAATGGTGATATTAACCAGCAATGATTGATTCAACCATCAAAAACGATGTACAAAAAAAAGCGACCAGGTCAATTTTATTCTCAGAATCCATCGGAAATGAAAAAAAATGACCATACGAAAAAGAGATTTAGACATGTCCACCTTTGGGTTCCATGCCTTCTCCGAAATATTCATGCTCTGGGCGCTGACTGATTTCTCAGCGCACGTACTTTACTCCTGCGCAGCGGCTGCGAACGAAACCGGCGGTGATTCCAATTGGCTTGTGCTTAATCAGGAATCATCCAAAGTCGGATGGAGAATGAGGAAGCTTTAAAATCACCAGTCGCATAGCTCAGGTCCGAGAACAGCAAGGTATCTTCTGGGTAGCCAATTTGGAAGTTGAAAAAATCCATCAAATGGTCCCATTTCTATGGTGGCCTCCAGTAATTAATCAACCCCGGCATGCTGGAAATGTTCGCGAAAACCAAAGTTTTCGTGGGGTTGCTGGTTTCAATAACCCTCCGAATATGTAAAAGTCAGTTGGGTTAAAGTTGAACCTCTCTCAACTTTCTGGTGAAAATTTTCCCCATCTTTGAAACCACCTGAATCAGTCACTGGTCAGCTGCTGTTTTTCCCCGGTCAGCTGGAACATCCCCCACCTTTCGCTTCGCCGTGGCGTGGCCTCCGCTCAGCTTTCAGTTTGCGTGGAGGCGCGCTTGATGGTCAAGATCCTGAAACGCTGATGGAATCATGGGAGAATTTGGATAGGCAAAACCCCGGTGACCCTCTGGCCATAGGAAAACCACCAGTTCGAAAAAAGGTAAATGATCTACATTCATATGCATTTACGTGCCGTTTTTACATAGCATTTCATATCTTTTAGATTACCAGAAAAATATCGAAAAATCGCCGTCAGGGAGACGCGGACGGTCGAGACTTAAATGTCCGATTCCGAACCAAGTGAGAACGCCCAAGATTAGTGACATCCTGGTATTCCGGCAGAAAACATGGGATGAATGTGTAGTCATCCATCCCACAATATGAAATTCAAATATATTGGGAAATGTACGGAAAATGTAATTATATCATATTATATCTGAATCCCTAGCACTGGATTGATGACTATCCCCCATGTTTTTGCACACGTTACCCAAGTTTTGACCAACGCAACCTTGAACGATCAGTCAGTGCAAAAATGACAGGAGAGTCTTGCGAGGATGCTTTACCCATGCCGTAAATCAAGCATCAAATGCTGGATGACTGGGTACTGACTCAAAATCACTCCGTGCCAGTGGCTGCGTCTGCCAGTGGCTGATTGTGCTGGCTAAGATAACCCTACAGTAATGTGGCAAAGCCAATGATTAACCATCTCGATAACCAACCACAATAGGGCGTCAGTTTACATCTTAGAAGAATCTTCTCAGTCACAATAGTTATGTACACATATATACCAAATAACCAATGCCATAAACTCATATTGAAGATGGACTATGGCCTTAGGTTTAACTCATTAATCTTGATGAAATATTTTAAACATAAGACATAGGCAACCTGAATGAATTGACGCGCCAAAAAATGGGATAGTTGCCCCTAATGTGGGTAAAACAACAATAAACCATCCCCCAAATCACCATCAATTAGGTGGTGACTGGTTACCATTCCCAGTCATAGGTGGTTTATGACATTGTTTTACCATGTTTTACCCACATGACTAACCAGCATGCATGAAGATATTATGGCTATTTGGCAACTTCCTCATTCCTCCCCTTCGTCGAACACTCCTGGACAGGGATTGTGTGAATCCCTTGGGCGAGGACTTCGGTGCTGCAACATCTGAGTAGCGTTCTGCTTGCACAGCAAGTTGTATCATTTGCTCCTGGCCAAGATAGCTAAAAGGTGCTTGCAAAATTTAGGAGAAAACCTCATTGAGCGCTAGTGATTTAATTGTTCTCTTGAGAATGTGAAAACTACATCATTCATTTCATGATTTCATGGCTGTAAAAACGTGGGTCAACGGTCCGCATTTTCAGAGCCTGCCCCTGGCCTTCGGGGTAGATTTACCCCGAATATCCCCCATCCAATCCAGGAAAATGGAAGTCAAAACGCTGGATGGAATGGGCTTTGAGGCTTTGAGATGGTGTTTGCCAAACAAAATCTTCAAGCCATGACAAAGCTGGATGTGTTTTTACTTTTTTGGCAGCTCATTTGGTGAAGTTCCCACCAGCTGGACCAGGTGCAGCTGCTTGGTTCTCGTTTCACGGCTTTCTCTGAAAAGGGGCTATGTTCATAGGGAAACTGATGATCAACCATCAACATCTTGGATATATGTGGTTGTGAGTCAAAACCCTGGCACCCGGATGGTACCTAAAATAGCTGGTTAATGGATGTTGATTCTTCCAAATATGGTAATAATAGGTTTTGACCCATCCCCATGTCTTGCTTCAAGTAGATTATGTCGCATGTCGAAATTATGTCCTCATGTCCTAATAATATTGGTATCCCAAATTCCCGACGATTTATTTTCTGCACATATTCATCGTCCTCAAGCTACAATCACACCTTTTCTGTCCGATATCTCATCCATTTGTTGATCCAAATGGCTAGTCGCTGACCTTCCCCCCTAGTCCTTTTCCAGGTTCATGTCAGAGACAATGGTACCTTGCTCCTGTAGGTACTCAATCTCACCTCGTTTGGAACGATCAAAATTCGCTGTTGAGAGTGATTTTTACCCAATGTCACGAGCGAATGTTTAATCACACCTGGGCTGTTGATCATTGAGGGGTACCATTGAAGTAGCGAATGACATCACTATTGCCAGGAATTCCCCCAAGCCAGAGATTCTTCTTCTGGGGTTGACATTAAATCTCAATTGTTGCTTCATGCCCATTCTGATCATCCAATACGACAGTTCACAATGGTCCCATGTAAATGATTAATGTGGTAAACCCATAACCACAAACCATACCCCGTCCCAGAAATGGGTGGGTTATTGTATACCATCATACCATCCCTAACTGGATCTTTACATATTGGATTTGCTGAAAAAATGACCCCACAAAATCAAACATCCCCATGTTTGCTGGATATATTCAATATATTCCTATAGATTTCCCTTCCCAAAAAGATCCAAAAAAATCAAACATCGTCCGTCATCGATTCCCAGAAACTCACCAGTAGGATGCCAAAGATTTGCAAATAGCGAAAGAGCGGACCACCAAACTTCATCGCCATCGTCCCAAAGGTCTCGCAATTCACCTGCAGATTGATGGAGAATACCAGCCGAAATCGAGTCGGTAGTCGTCTTTGGTCTGGAAAATCGCCCATAGTTCGATCGGAAAAGCCATTTCAAAGCCAGCCATGGCATCATGGTGCCATGGTTGATTGGGAGGGAAAGTTACCACGGATTCTCCATTCCGATGGCTCAACGTCCCGAGGTGAGGTCGTGATCAAATTTAAAAAGATCTGTGATCTGTGTGTGTACAACATATATGTAGCCATCCTAGAGCAGATAGAATATGGAAATTTCAGAAACTCCTCACTACATTGCCATTTCGCGTTCGAAAGTCCCATTTTCTAATTCAGGGATGATTGCCCTGCGGGAATCAAACGTGGCTTGATTGAAAATCCACCCATTTAGTTCCGGTATGTTCCATCCAGCCACGTTTGATTATATAAATAGATAGTATATCCTATCAACAAAAACCTGTTGTAATATCATATAGTCATATAGTGTATCCCATGATAGTTAATATCCCCATTATAGTCCCATGATAGTTTAATAATCCCATGATAATAGTATTAGTATCCCATGATAGTTAATATCCCACTATTATATAGTTAATATCCCATGATAGCTATATTCCCATTATTAACAATTATTAATATCCAAATGTTTTAATTTCCTATGCGCATAGGAATCCAATCCGCACTCACGCCTTGATGAAGTAGCTCATGTTCTGCCCCGAAGAGAGGCGACCACCTGGCGAGAGTCGGAATGGGTTGGAATGGGTGATGATTTCTGATGTTTCACCACGGGATTTTTAGGCATAAGACATCATAAAGCAGGATTCCTTATCATTTCCATATTGGGGTTTTCATAAATGGAGGTACCCCCAGATTATAGATGGTTTATCATGGTTTATAATGGTTTATAATGGAAAATCCTAGCAACATGGATGATTAGGGGTACCCCCATGACTCAGGAAACCTCCATTTTCTGCTACAAAACCTGATGGGGATCAATCACCGGAAATGTTCCACGATCGAACCACCGATAGTATGTGTGATGTTTTGAGTATCAGGGCCCTGAGAATATGCCATCTTTTTGATTTTTTTGCAGGTAGTCTCAAGAGGATGTGGATATTTCATGATATTTCACCACCTGAAAGCGTTGGTCGCTCAGACTGCATTGTGTTTGGGTCATGAAAGGCTACGGTGGGGTCCCCCTTGTCTGAAGGATAGAGGAAATCAGTTTCTGATCAAACTCCCGGCGATTTTAGGGATCCCCTTGAAACCTTTGCCTGATGTCGAATGAATTACCATCTGGTTATGACTAACAGTTCGCCATGGAAAATTACCATGTTTAATAGGTAAACCATCTATTTCGATTAGGGCCATCTATACCATGGCTATGTTAAATAACTAGAGGGTAAATTTACCTTTTCCTCAACATCTATGGACCTCCCGGAGTTTGACGGACCCCTCCATGAAATCTCCGAGTTCGCTCCCACAATTCGTCGACTCGGGGATGATCTCAATCAACACTGGCTATAGCATGCCAAATATCCCCAGCTGATGCCCCAAAATCACAGAATTTTATCCTAACCGAATAACATTGTAAATTTATGTAAATTTTGGATGCCCTTGGCGAAATTCACCCTCCCACTAAATCATTCATGCATTGATGCATTGGTTCATTGCTTCACTGAACCATCGATTCATTGATTCATCGATTCACTGAATCATCGATTCGTTGATTCATTGATTCATTCATTCGTTGATTCACTGATTCATTGATTCATTGGCTCACTGATTCATTGATGCAGTGTTGGTTCATTCACTCAGTTGTGCACGGATTCTTTCTTGTCATTTCATTGGCATCTCAACCACCATTTCCACCTTCGTTGATGCACCTCACAACTTCAACCGCTCAGGGCTTCTGCATCTCAAAAGCGTTCCTATAGGGCATTGATTTCTTATAGTCATCTCCTATTTTCGAAACTTCCGCCCCGGCGCGGGCCGGGCACTATCTGGTTTGGGTATAAATATAATTCTATGTGTATATACATATTACATACATACACACATTATACATACATACATATTATATATATATATATTATTATTATATATATATATGTACACTGAAGCATCCAGTCATATCCAATCGCTTTCTCGTGAAGAAAATACTGCAGCTTCCCCATGAAAAGCTGCGCTGCCAAGGTGCGATGATGCCACTCGGCCCAGAGGCACACCACACAGAGGTGCTCGTTGGAAAGGGTCACCCCTTCAGGTCCTCGAGAGGAAGCTGCGAGACGTCGTGGGAAGATGGAGATTTAACTACCCTCTGGTTATTTAACTTAGCCATGGGAAATGGCCCATTTAAAGATGGTTTACCTATTAAAAACGGTGATTTTCCATGGCTATGTTAAATAACCAGATGGTATATCTTAATAGTGGATCATTTAAAAAAATCATAGTTAAACCATATGAATAATTGTGATAAAACTGGTGATCTAATGTGGTTTTCCTATGGAAAAATGGTGTTTTTTTTGGTGGAAAAGGTCCCAGTCTCTTGGTTTAATCCCCTACTAGGGAAGGGATTACAATGTTGACCAACCAGCTTACATATCGTACAGTATGTATGTAAATAAAAATATATACGGGTATGAAACTGTGAAGATACGGCATTGTTCACAGGGGAAAAGGGAAAATATGGGAAAATGTCAACCTGAGATGATTAAGATTGGTGCTAGTCCAAATAAGTGGAGGATTTGAGCAACAAAGCTGCGGTCATACTCCAATTTATGTCATGTTTATTGGGACATATGGGAAAACTTACTTGAAACTTTACCCTTAAGCAACAAAGTTATGGGAGTTGGATACCATGGGATGCAATGAGTTTGTCCAAACTTGGGGCATGGCCCCATGGAAAAATTCACGGGGAAACTGATGGTGTTTTTTTCCATGATCTGAACTGGGATGAACATCCATAAATCCCAAGCACCCAAATGATACGGGCCAGGCATGGGGATTTCACATGATGAAAACCGTTCAGCATCTGGAGCTAAGATCCGGCTAAGCTACTTGTCATGGTTGATCCTCATTTCCCCATCACTAAAAAAGAATTCCCTATAGATTCCCTAAGTAATGGATGTCCTATTGGTCAAACAGTAAAAAAAAATCACTGATTTGTTGCAAATCCAGATATTTGGTATCTCAGATGTTTGGACCCCCAGACCCTGCCTCTTTCTTTTGCAAAGCTTTGCCCCTGTCCTGAACAAAGCAGGAACCACACTCTCCCAACATCCTGAAATAGTGTGGCTGAGTATTAAATCGCTGAAAAAGAACAAAGTCACTGATATATCAAACATGCAACCAAACCGAATGCCATAAATGTGTAGTAGTATAAACCATCCCCAGGCATGGTAGTTGTTTATGGCAGCCAGGGTTTCCCATTTTTTGGAAGCCAAGGAAACCCCACAACAGAAAAACAAACGAAAAGGCTGCTGCGTCGAGCTGCGCGGAAGATAGAACATGTCGCCTGACTCCTCGGTCGGATGATTTTCACATACCAAAGGGGCATTACCCTTTTAAATCTACCATCAAATTGAGGAATATGAACCATATAATTAATCCATATTTAACCCATGTTTCTGGGGTATGTCGAATTGGGATATATGAAAAGATTCCATTAATATCCTTTTCCATATCCCAGCATATCTCCATAAAATGGTTATATTTGTCCCCAAACAATTGCTAAGATATGTTAACATGGTTTAAGATGGAGCCAAACTAAATCCCTACTTAGGGGTGCAGTTCCAGGTAGAAGTTGATATACAACCCTAGTTGTAGGGGCCCTATATCCCAAGATATCCCAAATTATGAGGGTTGTAACCACCGTTGTATCGAAATATACTCGTAAAAACCTCAACTGCACCCCCAAAGCAGTAATCCCCCCAATAAAAGTAGGCATCGAACACTATTCTTTCATAGGATGTTGTTTTTTCCATCCGTTTGGAGGTTGCTACTTGGGAATGCAGTTGGGGTTCTCACTAGCTATATGGGATTTTAATCCCAAGTTAGGACATAACCCCTGTAACTGTGGTGAAATCCATCTACTTATGACTTATAACTGGTACCAAAAACGATCTAAAACGACTTCGATCCAGCCACACTTCATCCACCGCCGAGCCACCAAGATATACGCATCTTTGCAATCAGTGCCAGGCATAAATACATCCTGGCCATGTTGGACACCGGAAATTTGTTTTTTTTTGTATGTGAACGGCATCAGTTCTCCCAATCGATTCCCCATTTAAAAATGGTGGATTTTACCGGACAACATCGAAAACATCTTGTTTCTTGTTCAAAAAATCCAAGTCCCTTTCCCCCCTGATTTTCCACTATTGAACACCGCAGAAACCCATGGTTCTTTGGATTTCAACGGGCCTGGCCAGGCTTCGCGAGGCCCTCAGAGATGGCCAGGTGGCAAACATTGCCTGCACCGATCGCTGGATCCCATGGTTTCAGTCAGTGCTGCAGAATTTCAGCATCCACAGTATGGATATTATGTATATATGGATGATTATACAGTATTTATGGATATGATATATATATATATATATATATATATATATGTGGATTATTATACAGTATTTATGGATATGATATATATATATATATATGATATGGATTGATATGGCTGGATTCGCAGTGATCTAATGGTAAAATGATCAATCATGGCTGATAATTCTTAATGATGGTGATGAATGGTGACTAATGGTTAATGGGTTTTTCTAATGGTCATTAATAGATATTGTCCCGGACCGGCAATCATGGCCATCGCATGGAAAATCTCCCATTTTTTGGGGAATTTTCCAGCTAGCCACGTTTGATTAGCGGAAGATGCAGGTTTTGATGCGGATATTTGTGGAATATGTTCTGCATAGAAACGGAATATTTTTGGGATATTTGATAATGGGGATATGGACAGCATATGATATAAATCCACCTGATGGTAGTTTACAATGATCGAATACCTATAGATCCATTCATGGCATATAAAATATGGATTTGAGAATTCATGGGTACAGTAATTATAAAGTATAGATAATTTATGATGGAATTACTACCATCATACATAGATATGTGGAATCTTTATGGGGAGAGTTCATGGTGATAGGTTACCACAAAAAGGGGATCATGAATTTCACCATCCTATGGAATCAGGTACCATCATGGAATGATATGGAATCATATGGAATGATATGGAATCATATGGAATGATATGGAATGATATGGAATGATATGGGATCATGGACCATATATATATATATATTGATTACCACATATGAATGTACACATATTATTGTGGAATTACAACTACATTTAATGGGATAGCTTATGGGGGTGGTTTATAGGATATACAAACTAATATGAACCAAGATCAATGGAACAAATAGTTGGATCCGAAATCATTGTCATTTACATAGCTAGTTTGTAATATGTTGCAACTAATGACTTAAACACACTAGTTGTGATCCAACTCTGCATTGATGACCATTGATTTCTGGATGATTTCTAGGCTTTTGTGGCCTGCACCAACTGCGATAGTTTTGGGTGCAATCCACATGCAATCCAGTTGTTGGATGGTCGGAACATACAGGGAAGAAATGATGGTTGATGACCACTGTCCCCATTCGAAGTGCGTCACTTTCGTGGGTCCGTCCGTGGGGAATTCTTGAGCTTGAAACTCTTCAATCCATGGTTTTTTGAGATTTTTTTGGGCCTCCCAAATTGTTGGGGGTAAAGCCTGTAAATGTGCAAAAAAAAAAAAAGGGATGTGCCCATTTCATCCAATTTCTTGCTGTCCCAGGCGCTGTAGAAATATTCCACGTCCGACATTTTCGTCTTGGGCCAGATTTTCATCGATAGCAGGGTGGGCATGTACATCTCCTCAAGACAAGCTGGTTTGGAAGGCCTAAATAAAGCCGCTAAGATACACTGCAAAAAGGTCACAGATTTCTATGAGGATATGAATAACGTTCTATGCAAGGAAAAACATTAAAGTACAGTACCATCATGTACCATCATTGTAAAACTATTTGTGGATATTCCATATTTATAGCGACAGCATAATGACATGGATCATACTATCCAATCTATTCAGAATGGATGCAACTCTGATTGAAGTTGTCTAGCCCAAAACATAAAGAGGGAAACCCATTTGTGAAGAATGATCCAGGTCTATCAAGAGACTACCAAGGTATTATTATACTATAGATATATAAATCGTAGCTTTGTGTGTTTCAATACATAAACCGACTCAAAAAAACTCATTCTTGCCTCTAATGTTTTCCCTTTAAAGCTACTGTGGATGGTTGCGAAATCCTACACCACCTTGGATGGTTGAAACATGTTGAAACCCTATAAATCATGGGATAAACATGGATGTTTACCATCTATCAACAGGTTTTCCTAACCGGATTTCGCCACCATCCAATGCTGCCGCGGTTCCATGTGAAGCTGAATCTTCAGTCTTTCGGGGATCTTTTCAATCAGCGCCACTTCGGCCCTGGCAGGGACAACGGCAGGGATTTTTGGCAACGTCAGATCTACCAGAGGGAGCTGGCGATACGTCAAAAAAACGACATACCCTCTGGCAAACATACAAAAAACTACATAACTACACGGAAAATATTGGAAAATCACCATTTTATAGCTGGGTAAATCAACTATTTCTATGGACATTTCCAAAGTTAGGGGCCACTGTCAATTCAGATGGGATGAATATGGTGTCACCATCATCCATCCCAATCAATCCCTTCCCCCATATAGAAACTAGGCTTGAATATTAGAGGGTTTTTGGATGAATGTTGGGAAAGCAATAGGAAACCATCCCCGAATTTACCATTTTTGTGGTATTAAAACCATCAAAATATGGGTGTTTTATTATTGCTTTACTAACATTAATGGCCAATCTAATAAAATCGAACTTCACCATGCCACACATAATCCGAGGCGCTCTTGTACTCGGACCACCAGGTGCTCATTGCGTAACAACTGGCGCTGCGCTTCGCGTGGCCAGTGGCAACGTAACAACTGGGGGTGCCCCATTACCCGAAAGAAGCCTAGGGTATGTTCGTATATCCCATTTATAAGTGGGTTAGAATAGGGTCATCCGTATTTCCCCCAACTTAGTAACTGGCATGCACATTCAAGTGCCAAGTCTAACATGAGATTCCATAGGGTGATGGCTTCTGTTCCCAGGTGCTTTGGCTGCCTTTAATTTTGGCCACTTGAACGGGCCATGCAGTCAGTGAACTGGTGATCGTCAATGGGTTCTATCCCCCCATAGTCCCAATCCCAATATTAAATGAAGGGTGAAGAATAGTTTTAGGTGCTTTTTGGATCAGGTGTATTGTTTTTTGGATTTCTTTCCTGGTACCATTTGCCTTGTATTTGCAACAGTCTGGAACTAGAACTTGTCATGTTGCATGGTATTTGCCACATTTTGACATGTTCACCTTCCATTTTGCATGGTAGTTGCTACATGTTGGTACTTCAAATTTCATGTGGATTTCTTTCGGCTTCTTGTGGGTTTCATTTAGGGTTTCTTGAGGGTTTCATTTGGGATTTCTTTAGGGTTTCATTTAGGGCTTTCATTTAGGGTGTCATCTAGGGTATCTTTAGGGTTTCATGTAGGGTTCCTTTAGGGGTTCTTATTAGGGTTTCTTTGGGGGTTCTTATTAGGGTTTCTTTAGGGTGTCTTTGGGTTTCATCTAGGGTTTCTCTAGGGTTCTATTTAGGATACAAACAGGAGAGAACGAAGCAAAAGAAACAGAAAAGCAAAGAGACAGTAAATAAAGAAAGCAAGCAGAGAAGCAGAGGAGCAAAACGCATGACTGCAGAAAAAGAAAAGTAGAAGTAGAATGGCAGAGAAGCAGAAAAGCGGGAAAGGCAAAAAGCAAAAAAGCAGGGAAGCAGAAAAGAGAGAAGCAGGAAAAGCAGAGAAGCAGGAAAAGCAAAAAAGCGGAAAAGCAAAAAAGCAGAGAAGCAGAGAAGCAGGAACAGCAGGAATCCAAAGATTCCTAAACCTGATCAAAAAAAAATGAAATAAATTGGACTCCTTAAATGAAATACCTTCCAAATGAAACCTTGATTTAGTATTGGAAATGTATTGGATCTATTCATTTTGGAGGTCTCAAAAAAAAGAAAGCGTTACACTCTCCAAAAAAAGGGGGCATTTAATGTTGCGGGAATGAGATAGTAGGTGTCCTAATAATGTCCTTTTGGTAAAAATAGAGGGGCCGGGAGCTGGTTAATCTCATCTATAATCATAGAAACCTGTTGTTATTTCGGGGTTTCTTCAAACAGAAACCATCTATCAATTGATAATCCCATCTATCATTGTTAATCCCATCTATCATCTATTGATCGTTCGCAACCAATGGGAATTTGGGACATGCTTCGAAAACACCACGACTGCGTCGCGTCCCATTGTTTCCGGCGCCTTCTTCACCTTGCCGTACAGATTCACCGACAGATTCCTAACAGCTTTGCATCAGGGGAAGTTTTCACCAGCTTTGAAAACACCAAAACTCAATGGATTCGTTTAGAATGGAACATCTGAAAACCCAAAAATGCCTGGTTCTCCATGGAAAGCTCCCAAATCTCAGGGCAGCTTCAATTCTGGCACCGATTCCAGGCGCCTCTCATTGAAAAATTGGAAGAGTTTCGAGTAGTGCCTGGGACGACACAAAATTTGGGAGTTGGAGGAAAAAGCCCCAAGAGGGACCCTATCACTGTGTGATGTGCCTTCGAACGTATTTGCACCTTTTATGCTGGATAGATTTGAGATTCCATCTTGATGGTTTGTCCAGCGGCCAGTATGATCTACTGGTATTTTTTGGGCCTCACATACCGTAAATTGGAGAACAACTGCAGACTTGAAGGGAATTGAGGTGCCTAGCAAAGTCACTCTGCGAACTGAAATCGGCAAGTGCATGAGGAAGGCTCATGTCGGCCCGAGAACTTAATGATCATCATTGGTATCGTTATCACGGTTATGACTTGTATATGTTGAGTATGATAAATATTAGTGATTAGTGGAACCGTATTTTTCAATTCATTCTCGCTATCATCATATTACATAATATTACATACAGTAAAAAAGAGTAGTAAAATTCTTACCACAGATTCTGGACTATGTCTGGTTGGTGGTTTCAACCCCTCTGAAAAATATGAAAGTCAGTTGGGATTATTATTCCCAATACAGTATATGGAAAAATAAAAGCCGTGTTCCAAACCACCAACCAGTAGTGCTGTTTATCGTTCCATCTATGGAACGATCCCCTGTGCCACATCTTCGAAGATCGAGGCCGCGGGACTTGGAATTCTCCACGCGCGAGGCCCGGAGCATGTTCAAGGTGCTGCTGATTGAAGCAATGAAGGAACTGAAGACACCAATAGCCAGAAGAATGATCACCAAAGCAAAGACTCCTCGGAAGCTGGAAATGCTGGGGTGCCCAACTGTTACTCGAAGTGTTGGGATCTACATCATCTAATTGGTGGTTGACCTACCCCGAAAAATGATGGAGTTCGTCAGATTGGATCATCATCCCAACTAATTATTGGGGAAAATAACAGCCATGTTCCAAACCACCAACCAGAATATCTCATTAACCATTATTAACCATTATTAACCACTATCAACCACCATTAACTTCCATGTTCCAAACCACCAACCAGTAATTCTACATCACATTCGAAGGTACACCATGGGGGTTTTGTTAAACCTCGAAGCATCTCGGCGGTCTCGAGGGTCTCACAGTGCCACCAGACCAACATATGGATTTCCATTGGGATTTAACTAACTTGCTAAGCACATATGGAGGGTTCCTAAGTCATAGGGGTACCCATCCCAGTCATCCATTTTTAGATTATGGCATAAATGGGATTTTCCATGAAATAAACCATCCAGATCCATCCAGCGATTGGGTACCCCCATTTATGGAACCCCCCTTTTTATTTTCACAGCTTGGACCCAACGAAGGTCCAACTGGACGTTGTAAACGCCATCGGATCCAAGTTTCGCTCCAATGGGCTCTCAGGGGCGATATTGTTGGTGGCTGGGGTGAATTGCGTCAAGGACCTCTTCGCCCAGCATGGCCCAGCATGGCCCAGCATGGCGCGAACGCGCGAACGAAACAGAATTGGAGATGTCACCAGATGACTGGATCGCCAAGATATGCTGGTGAAATACACCAATAATAGGGATTATCAACACCAATTATAGTCATTATAATATGGTTATATATGGAGATAGTAATACTACTAATAATAATGATTGGTATTATTAGTAATAATAGTGGTTATAATACCAATAATAGTGATTATATAATATTATATGGTTATATGATGGGATTATATATATATAGAACATAACTGCTTGGTGGTTGACCTACCCCTCTGAAAAATGATGGACTTCGTCAGTTGGGATGATGACATTCCCAATATGATGGAAAAATAAAAGCCATGTTCCAAACCACCAACCAGTATGCCGACTTGTCTGGAAATGGCTTGAACAAAAAATTGGAAATTCTTTCTGTTAAGAGGGAAACGGATGAACCCATGGATTCAGGTGTAGTCTATTTTCAAACAAACCCAATGACTTCATCACATGTCCCAGACTCGGGAGTTGTTGCTGGAAATTCTGATGGATTTCTACCATTTTCCACAGCAACCAAAAAAAACATTAAATTCTATACATAATCGACAAGAAACATCAGAAATCATGCAGCAAGCATTGAGACTTCGTCTAGTCGTCACAACAACCATCGGTTTTTATGACTGATGATGACTTTGACCAGCGAAAATGAGAGTTTGGCCAACGCTAAAGTTGCGGAGTTAACTTTCAAAAAACTGGTGATTTTACCAAGAAAACAGCCGAGTTTGTCTGAAGGTTTGGCTCTCTTCGCATTGCCAGCATCTCTCAACCTCTCTTCATCAGGGACTGGACGTAATGAACATTCTACAAATCCTTTCCCCCGTTCATATTTTTCACACCCCCATTCCACGGCCCCATCCATCTTGTGTTTTTATATGGGGAGCTCTTAAAATGGTGGGTCCCCAAGTCACCATTGGTTTCAATACTAAGTCATGGTCTAATGACTCGGATGATTTGGGGTACCCCCATGACTTAGGAAACCTCCATATAATATGTGTTTCTCCCAAAAAAAAATGGGTGGGAAACGCGGGAAACGCCTGACCCCTTTGTGGTCTTGTGGTCTACGAAGCATGGCCCAGGCACCAGTGCAGCGACGCCGCATAGGCCGCACCGAAATCTGGCGTTGCCAAAATCATCGGGGATCCCAGCTAGGGATGGCTTTGAAGTCACCAAAACAGGAACCCAGGAACCAAAAAAGCCCCAGACTCCAGGTTTGGGTCTTTTATCATGAAATCCTAAATTTGGATGATTGATTTACATCCAAACTCTGGTTAGTCATACCCCCCTGAATTGAACATGGAACCCATATTTAGGGTGAGGAAAATCATCTTCCTGGCTCCCTTGTGAGGGTCAATTGATTTAAATCTAAGGTTCTTTTCATTGATGAAGAATTTCATAGCCTCCCCTAAATTGACACCGTGAAAATGGCGAAAAAACCTAAGTGGATAGGATAGGCTTGTCTTCCCAACCCCCAACTCATGGCAGCGTCATGTCAATTTGGGGGACTCTTTAAGGGTTGCAAAATGAGGTTCCACGAAAAAAACCCATTTTCAGGTTACCAGATGGTACCCTCTCTGCTAATCAAACGTGACTGGCTGAAAAATCATGAGAAAATTCTGAGAAAAACATGCGAAATATATATATATATATATGAGTGAACATCCATCAAAGATGAAGGTTTACCTATCAAAGATGAAGGTTTATCCATCAAAGATGAAGGTTTATCCATCAAAGATGAAGGTTTATCCATCAAAGATGAAGGTTTATCCATCAAAGATGAAGGTTTATCCATCAAAGATGAAGGTTTA
>Ga0126342_10006762_pt1 | contig 20398 bp, 17 predicted proteins | sample Cyp1metagenome_FD_92528 | JGI IMG/M metagenome (GOLD analysis project Ga0126342, IMG submission 92528) | Coral microbial communities from Lord Howe Island, Old Settlement Bay, Australia - Cyphastrea 1 metagenome | ecosystem: Host-associated > Invertebrates > Cnidaria > Coral ...
ATATATTAAATTTTATTTATATTATCATATATATATAAATGTTATCTATTATTATATATACATATTATATTATATATATATTAAAAATTTATATTTATTATCATATATATATTTATTTATTAGTATTATATAAATATATATTATATTATTAGATAGTTATGGGGATGTGTTAGGCTTTTATGGGAGAACTATGTTGGTTTGGAATCGGAATGGTCTTTGCACGCCTTCGTGGGATGATGATCCCAACTGACCGGTTGTGAGGAGAGTGGAGCTACCGACGAGGATTTAAGTCATCAGCGCACAAATGTTTTTTGATTGGTCAGCATGGTCAACCAAGATGTTCATTTAAGGTGGCAATGTTTCAATGATTCAGGATTTTGAAGAACAGTGTCCACTATGTCCCAAAAGAATAAGTTTCGTCATGCGGCACAAGAGATTACAATATGTCTAGGATCAATGGCTACTCCCAAGGTCTAGCCCCGACCATCTTCAATTTCCCAATGCTGCGGCTGCAGTGGCTGCAGTCGAAGCTACGCTCTCGTCCCAGGTCTGCAAGCGGCCTTGAATTTGTTGGATGGGACCAACCAGCCACCAGCCTGCGACTTGGCCTCACTGGGAGCGCCTAATATTCGTCGGAAAGGGTGAAACCACGAAAGGTTTTCTGGTTGGCAAACCCACGTCCCCAATAATTAACTGGAAGATTACTGGCATTGCCAGTTTGAGCGAATTTTCTTGAAGATACTTGCAAACCCCTTAGGCAAAAAGTCATAGACTCCTTCCAAGGCAACTGAGCAACTCATCCGGCGAGAGGGAATGATTTGATAACCAATCACATTTTGCAATGGCGATCTTTGGCAAATTGTCAGGAAAGCCTCAGAAACCTCACAAGTTTCAGGGTAAAAGCGATGTTTTCCTGTTAATTTTTCCTGAGCCAGTCCAATGAAACCTCAGCACCCCCTTTTACCCCATCAAAAACACAATGGTATCGCACTAAATCATACATACTAAATCCCATGTTTTTTTTCCTGGTTAAATCCATATTTTTCACATTTTTCCCAATTGTTCATGGTTTATAACATGTTATAAGCCACATTACCCCATCATATCCTGTTATGACCATCACTTCTTGCTGCTCGGGGCCTAGGCCTTGGCCCCGTGGTGCTGCTCCGCTTCGATCTGGTTCTGAAGCGCTCCTTGGGTCCCTTCCTGCAACGCGCCTGGCGTCGGGGACAGGAACGGCACGCCACAGGGATGCTGCGGTGCCAAATGATGGGTTGGGTAAAAAATATTAAAAGATGGTAAACAATTGGGCCTGAAGATGGGTTGGCATATGGGATTGTTATATGTTTTTTTCATGTGGTTTTCAGTGTAACGAATGCTGATGGAGAATTCTGTGTAATTCATGGTGATATATGGTGATGAGGTTGGGAAGCTATGGAGAATTCTGTGAAATAGCCGTAGTTCGGGCTCAGAGGTGGAATCGGTTATGTGAGTCATAAGGAATTTAATGGGCCGTTTCGAAGATGACATTTTGCCTTTGAGATGGATGAACAATAAGCAACTTGCCATTGCTAGAAACGGGAAGTGACCTCCGGCCCCTTCATAGTGGGGCTCCTTCTGCCCCTTGGATCCCTTGGGCAGGAATTTCTGGCGCCCTTTTGGTGCGAGGGCAACTCCTTTTCCAAGAATGTGGGTGCCTTGTCACCCTGGCAGTTTCACGCCGTGGTTTTCGCTATGTTTCGCTGGGCCGGCCTAACATGGACGAAATCATACCACGTTTCGATGGTTTGCAAATTCGCCAAGTGAATGGTTTTGTTGGAGGTATACCTAGGGCCAACTCCTCAGACTTAAATTTCAGCCGCTCAAAAAGGCGGTTTTGTCTGCCCAAGTTCTTAAAATCCGCCGGAGTCCCAAAAATCTGCCGCCTTTTTGAGCATGGTGTTTTCACTACGAGGCAGCTTTATTCAAGAAACATCAGAACCACGCAGTTCGGGAAAATCTGACCGAATAGTGAGTAAATACGACCGACTATCGTCTTTCAACATCAAAATATCAGGAATAATCCTTGAGCCTGCCCTGGTTATAATGGCAAAATCTGACTGAATGGCAAAATCCACCCTAGGTCTAATTTTCAGCCCAAGGATCTAAAAGGTTTTTTTTTCTGGAAAAGGCTTCAATTTCAGCCCGAAAGGTGGTGCTAGGTTGGCTAAAGATGGCTACAGCATTATGACAGCATTTCATACCTGAAGCAAGATTAACCAGTCACGATTTATTTATGTCCGAGAGATTCGAATCAGAGCCCACAGGCATGGTCCTGGGTGGGATTCAATGATCCCTACTGACCCTACTTGATACTGCCATGGACTTCAAGTGGATTGTATAATGAATGATAGAAATTGGGGATGCTTCCATCCAAAACATGGATCAACCACCAGTATAGGATATACTTTGGGTGAAAAAATGGCCAGTGGTTTCAATCCCACTTCCACCACCCCTAAAAGATGCGGAAAAGCATTATACAATATTGTAAAATTTAATATTTTAATCTGACTCTAAATAGGCTGATAAATGGGCGTACATTGGACCTTTTCTATCTGCCCAAGAAATAGAGGTTTACGATATAAATATAACAATAACCTTTAAAATAAAATAGAAACTATAATCTATAAAACCTCTATTTGTTGAGTAAAACCATGTAAAACCCTATAAACACCCACCTATTTGTTTGGCTCCAAGCCCGGTCCTGTCCCTAGGCGGCGGCCTTTGCATCTCAGACGTCCTGCAGGTCTTCCCAGGTGAAGCGCTGCCCGCGATCTGGGACGTTCTGCAGGAAGCGAAGGGAAGCTCGGCTCGGTGTGACCTGTCCCGCAAGGGTGGGATTTCCCAAGAACTCCCAAGGTTTTTGCCTTATTTCCTCAGTATACAGTGTCTTGATGTTTTCTTTAAGAGGATATCTATGGATATCTTTGATCCGCAATTTGAGGGCTTTTTCAACGGCTTTGACCCACAGCAAGGGTTTGTTGGCGGACAAAGATGGGGGTCGTAATTGCAGATGCCTGTTTCTTATAAGTGGCTGATTTTAATGGTGAAAGACATCTCTGGGACATGCTGAGAAAATGGATCTACAGTGATTTAAATTGAAGGTTTGGGTTTGAACACACATCCGCAAGATATGGTTTTGAAGGGTTTGTGCTCGGATGTGCATCCCACTTGCTGTAGCAACTGATTCCCATCGGGGATATCCCATTTATCCCCAGGTTCTGAACTTACACATCATAATGTCATATGGCTTTGAACCACTTGTTGTGGGCACGCTGGGATTTCCCAACACATGTAGGGCTTTGTGAGTTGGTAGCCATGAAAATCAATGCAGCCAGTCTGAGCGGTTTCACATGGCTGCGAATGCACGTGTTTCATGCAGGGAACTAAATAGGTATGGATGACTTTGGACTTTTCTTGCGTCCATTCATCCCTAGCAATTCTTGAAGTCCAAGTCCCCGAAGCGTGCATGGACTGTACCTGATCCTGCGCCAAAAAAGATCTGGAAAGGTTCCTTGACCCATGGCATCCTGCTGGGGCTGGATGCAGATCAAGGATTCGCCATTAAAGTACCTTTTGGATGTGGCTCAACCCCCAGGAACTCCCAAACACCCATCATTTGATATGGAACCGCCATGTTCGGCATTTGAAGCTACCAACAAGGATAAATTGTTTCGGTCTTGAAGGCCCGGTGGATCACCGGATCATCCCAGTGAGTGATAAATAGCCCTGGTGAATTTCTTCCCGCGAATTCTGAGTACTCCCCTAGACATCTTTGAAAACTTGGTTTGGTCTTGGATCTATATACATTTTCATGGTTTGTATAGGAAGAGACACAATATTCATATATTCTGACTACAGTTTTGACATGTTTTGATATTTGCTAAATCATCCTTGGTTGACAGGTTAACCCCTGTTAAACCCCCATAATTTACCCTCTGGTTATTTAACATAGCCATGGAAAATCCCTTATAAATGGAGGTTTTAATGGGAAATCATCTATAAATGGGCTATTTTCCATGGCTACGTTAAATAACCAGATGGTAGCATATTTTCACCATTCACCGGGATATGACCGGGTGCTCCAAGGAGCGATCCATTTTCACCACTGGATGACCCTGCTGGTCGACCAGGGTGGCTGGGACTTCTTTGATGCCAGGATGTAGCTGGGAACGTATATAGCCATATATAACCAAATATAACCATATATCACCATATATATTTATGTATATAGCTATATAACCATATGAATGGTTTTTCTTGCGCCATATCCCCGCAACGGAGCTAGAAGCATGACAAAGAAATAGACCGATGTTGGAGCTAACCCTTGGTAAGTCAAAGGTGCAATGGAACATCCCTGACATCCTCGATCTGTACCCTCTAGTTATTTGTTACATAGCCATGGTATAGATGGCCCATAGGCCCCATAGAAATAGATGGTTTACCTATTAAGAATGGTGGATCTTTCCAAGGCTATGTTAAATATTGTTAAATAAAAAGATGGTAGATGTTTTTTTTAAATCAACTAAGGGAACTTCCAACAGCCAGGTCAACTTATCAACACAGATAAATTGAGAAAAACTGGGATCACCTCTTGGCCACTTTGGCTGAGGCAACATCTTGCCAAGTAAAGTGGGTGTCCTTGTCCCTTGGCTTGGACGAGTAGCCGCGGCCTGGGAAGATGGGCATCCATGGCCACCTCATGCGATCCTACCAAACATGTCGAAACATGCGTACCATATGGGACATGTATTGGGACATCAAGATTTCGTGTTTACTCACACGACTTCCAAGCGTACCCTGGAACATGTTAGGAACATCAATGCATAACTGGTAGAGTTATTGTAAAGCTATACAAAAACAATCATTCAAATGCGCAAGTATCAACCTATGTAAATGTATATATGTATATAAAATCTATATGAAACAATGCAATCGCCCAGAAAAGATGTCCCAGAACTCACCTGCCTCAGCCCATCCAGCATCCTGCAACCCCCCTACAAGGTGCCGCAGCGCTTCATCACGGATCCAGCGGCGCAGTGGTTCCTGGGTTGCGGTTTGACCGTTTGCGGGCTGCCATGATGGCAATGGGTCAAAACTATCCAAGACTTAGGTTTTATGTGGTATGTTTATGTTTGTTTTGGATATACACACATATATATATTACATATATATATATATATATATTATATATATATATATATATACATACGTACACATATACATATATATATATATATATATATGTGTATATATATATATATGTATGTATATATATACACATATATATATATATACACATATATATATACACATATATATATACACATATATATATACATATATATATATATAAATGTTACAGCTAAAAGTTTGATGGGTTTATAAAACAACTAATGACGGTGTACATAGCAATGGATCAAAACCTGAAAATGCCGATAAGTTCTTTGCTGGGAATGGAGGTCCGTTTACTAGAAGGGCACCAGGACCCTTATCAACTAGGGAAAGATGGGGTGAAGATATTGTACATTGACACTGCTGCCTGCAACACAATGTTAGGTGTGCCCACCTAATTTCCGGCGTTGCAAGTCAGTACTGGAGTGGAAAGAACATAGAATTGGATGAAAAACAATCAGTGATTTTGAGAAGAGAGAAGGCCGTAGTGGGGGGGAGCCAGGTGTTCAAAAATCAAGATTATGTGAGTTGCTTATATCCAATTTCAATACGGTAGCTTGAACGCAATCCATCTACAATCTTGCAATGCCAGGAGCCTGCCGACTCTGGTCTAACAGGAGCATGAAGAAACAAATCTCTATTCCTGTGTAATGAGTCAGTCCATCATACTGATAATCCATCGCCATTTCAATTAGATAACACCAAATCACCATTAATGATTATGCTCTGTTAAAAACGTCTCAGGAACCCCCTCTATGACTTCGCCAACCGCGAGCGCAAGCCGCCTTCGTTGGAGCAGCGGCAGAAAAACTGGACGGTGGACCTGTGAGAACAAAGAAGGCGGGGTAGGACGTGGCACCTTGGACGTGCATCCCTGTTAGTAAATGGAGTATATATATATATAGTATATAATCATGATATAGCCCAGCTGTAATATACATGTTGATTTGCCAAAGTTATACATGGTTTATTTTTTTCTGGGTGAAGTGCAGCGAACTCAGAATGATCTCAGTGGGTTTTACCATCAAGGGGAACCAAGGACCTTGTTTCAGGTTGGAAAGTTAATGAATGTTTATATGTCCAAGTCATTTGTTAATATGTCCATTCTTGCTGGTGAATCTGGTGAGTGTCCATGCCAGAAAAAATGCATAAGATAAGATTTACGTATCATCACCTATGATCGGTGAACTCTTGAAGCCTGTTATTGGGTTGGAAAGGGTAGTAAACCAGGGCTGCGTGGATTCTGGCAAATCCAGGAGGATGAAACTTGAACAATGTCACCGAATCCCATGCCACTCTGATCTTCTTTGAAATGTCCAAAACCGCTCTTACAACATGTCATATTATAGACTATTATAGGCTGTCACCAACATGCTGTACCCATATGCCGGTGTTTGGGTTCCAAGAGGCTGGAGGCTGTTCACTCTTCCACTTTCCAGGTGCTCCAAGCCTTGATCTGACATCAGCCAAGTACCTCGGTGAGGACGTGGTCAATTGATTACCCTTGTAAAAAACAAACTAAACATGGCTGAATCATCAGCAGTTGTTACCTTTGGCATGTTGGTACTGTAGCCATTGCTAAGCAGGACCATCTAGGGACATTTTTTGTCAGTCCTTGGCCCAAGCACCTCTTGGTAAACACAACATGCACATGGAAACCTTTGTGTATCCATCCTGCGATACCACCTGCATATGATGACGTCCATGGTTTTTCTAAGGGACGTTCCACCAGTGTTTGCCAAACTTGGGTTCAGCCTAGATTTGTTGCCGTTGATGTGTCAGTTGGTCCTAATTTGCCTTCAACATCCTGGGGCAAGGTAACAAGACTGGAGCTGTTATTTGCAAATGTTTTCATCTGATTTGTGCTAGTGGCAAGCCACCATTTGAAATCTCCACAATGTGACACGTGTTCAAGCTGCCCAGGTGTCAAGATGTTCAGCCTTTCTGTGCAATGATCGCCGTGGTGATGTTGCTGCAGTCGGGTGGCATGGCTGAAGTAGGGTGGTGGAGGGCGTAATGCTTGTGGCCATGTGGGTGATGGGGGACAGTGTTGGAAGTGTTGGGAAGTAATGGGTTTGTTGTAGAATTTGCTTTGTTGGTGGTGCACGTGGTGCCATTTTTGAACTTACGTTTGGACTAGGGACCAACTATGACCAACTGTTATTTGTTGAGCCTTGATCACCACGGCTCTTTCTGGTCGGAATCATTGTTTGGTACATCAAGCTCAGCGATGGGTTTGGCCATTTTACCTGCGCATGACATGTTTGATCATGTTTGATAATTCGCAGATGCGCAGCTGGAATCAGCAAACAAGAAGACAGCAAGTACAGACAATGCATGCACAAATCACTGGCGAGGTATTCCTTGCCGTAGGCATGCAATGCAGTGGTTGTGGGGATTTGTGGACACATCACCAGCTTGCCTGATCATTCTGGGATTACAGTTCACCGTCCGTGCATACATAAAGACATTCATAGATTTATAGGGGCTATGTACTATGTTATTCAAGTAGAAAAGTAACAAAAACGGCTATGCCTTGAGAGTTGCTGAATTCAGCAGGACATCTCGGTCGAACATGCTATCCTTTATATCCTCTACATCTCGCCGGTGCTGGGCTGTTCTGACACAACGATTGCACGGTCGGTCCTTTGCCCTGGCAGCCGGGGTGCGGTTGGACGGAGACGAGCTGCGGCGCCTGGTGGATGAGGCGCGACGGCCGCGCAAGCGAGGAGTCCGCCCCGGACAAGCCAAGACTCTCCGGCAAAATGTGCAATTGTTGGTTTACATTGCGCGATTAGGTGCTTCGCGTAGGTCCAACGGTTGCGAGCTGGACACTGATTTTCTTTTTGGTCTTATTTTGCAGCAAGAAGGCAGGTGTGCATACTCTGGTGTGCATTTGGAGCTGCTACTCTGTGGTTCTGACTGGCAAATGTCTTTGGAACGGAAGGACAACCAGTTGGGCTACTTGCCTCACAATGTGGCACTGATCTCGCAGGAGTTTAACTCAATGGTACGGATCAGCAAAAACGCAGTACTCCAGGGATCTAGCCAGTGGTCAAAGCAGAAGGTGGAGCAGTTGAGACCCGTGCGAGGTATGAATGTTGACCTGGAAAACCTACGCAGGCAGATTGAACTTGCCACATGGTCTGAAAATGTTTGCGGAAACAGGGAGGAATTCCTCATAGAAAATCTGGTTGGCCCAGAGCTGAGAACCTTGAAGTGCTCACTTTGTGGGATTTGGCGGCCTTTGTGCCATTTTCCCCTCGCTGGATAAACACGCGAAATTTCTCTTGCCTTTGCGAGAAATGTCGAGGTGAATGCGCATGGACGAAGAAGATGAAGACCCTGCGTGGGTTTATCCTGAAAATGGTTCACAACGCACATGACAGACACAGAAAGGGCAGGTGGCACGGAGACTTTGAGCTCGAGTTGGATGATGTCCTGGGCATGCTGTGGGCTCAACGAGGCCGGTGCTTTTACTCCGGTGTCCCACTTCGATATGGACAGTCCAATGTTGATTGGCTTATGTCGCTTGAGCGTTTAGACAACGCAGAGACATACACACGGAAGAATACCTGCCTGGTGGCCTTGGAGTTCAACACTGCCAACCAGTGGTCTAGCGAAAAGGTGCAGTTCATTTGGGGCGCCTTGCTTGCAGACAAGGACACGCCAGATTTATATAATCCCAAAGAATTATCCTGATTTGAGTTCATCTTTTCAGCTGGCTGTTCCTTAGCATGCAGCAGTGCTATTCTATCGATTTCTATCGCTTGTTCAGTTGGCTTCCTCACAGAAGCACCAACGTTTCACTTCAAAGATTTCAAAGCTGGAGCAAAGCTGTCGTGGATGTTTCCACGGTCCTCCAGGTCAGTGCCAATGCGCGCAACGTGCTGACAATGCAAAAGTGTGTTATTGGTGCAACATGATTCAAATGTTGAAGTCTCATGTCAGCTGGACTCTGCATTATCGGGGCGCATCAACACCGTTTCAGCATGACATGTTGTCACTGTGAAGTCTTGCAGGTATTCCAAACGTAGTTTAATTTTATCATAAGTATATACAGTCTCATTTGTTTTCTTTGCCTCCTTTGTGCTTGCCGAAGTTCCCATGTTTCCGGACGTCCTATCCAACACCACCAAGGTCCTCGCGAGGTGAAGCAGGGAGATGGAGGGCGAGGAGGAGAAGTGGCAACCTGATAGCAACAACACCCAGCTGTCCATTTCGTAAAAAGATTGCCTTGGAAGATGAAACGGTCATAGTTTTCGAGGATGTTTTTTTTGGTGCAAGTGTTTGTAGACAACTGCAATTCGGCTGGCTGGCGGGGGGGGTGGTATCAATCTAGCAATGGTTGCAGCAAGATCAAAGAATACCTTATGCATACTGAACCCCCAACAGCTGAATATGCCTGAATCATGCGTAGCTTCGTAGCTTTTACCTTCGGCATTTTGGTAGCAATTGCCAGGGCCAACTATTGTGAGTCCTTGGCCCGAATACCAAACACAACAAGCAGATGGAACCCTTGGTTTATCCATGTTTATCTTGCGACACTGGTTACATATCATGACGTGCATGTTTCTCCCCAAGAGATACTCGATTTATATATCTCCATTAGTTTTTGCCAAACTTGGGCCCACACATGCCCACGCTAGATTTGCATGATTTGCTTCCGTTGATGTGTTTGTGGGTCCCAAACTGGACCCAACATCGTGGGGCAAGGTCACAAGACCAAGCTTTTACTTTCATTTTGTCCACTAGATTTTGCAAGAGGCAAGTCATGACCAAAAATCCCAACGATGCGACCTGCCTCAAGCCGCCCCAGGCGTCAAGATGTCCTGCCAGCCGACTATTGACTATATGGTGCCCTGTGCAACGGTCGTGGTGATGATGGTGCTGCAGCTGGGTGGCATGACGTCAGTGGGATGGAGGACGGGGCGGGTTTTAGAGGAAGTGGGAGGAAGCACGGTATCAGTTCATAGCTTATAGACCTGTCGGTGGTGCATGTGTGGCGCTTTTGATTTCCGATTTACATTCATGAGGCCTGATCCAGCCCTAAAACAAGTCCAACCGTCAGAATCATGGGATTTTTGTGCATTGGAAAATTTGTGTCGGCTAGCAAGCTGACAATCATCAGCTTCACTTATCATGTTGACATTTAGGGCTCATTTCTTCCTGTAGAAGTATATATGTCCTGCACATGCATCTGGGGCAAAAGCCAGCACCAAGAGACATCAAATAACATACAACAGTCTTTAGCTTGGACAATAACGGATAATAACAGGGCAGCAGCATACTTTAAGACTTTTAAGGCTTGCTGAATCAATCCAGAAATCTCCATCAAAGATGCTGTACTTCGCATCTCGCCGGTGCTGGGCTGTCCTCACAGCGGGACTGCCTAGTCGATCCTTTGCCCTGGTTGCTGGGAGACCAATCAATGCAGAGGAGTTGCAACACCTGGTGGATGAGGCGCGGCGGCGGCGGAGGCCAGGGCCTCGCCCGAGACAAGCGCCACCTTGCAGCAGACTGGGCGATGAGGCCTTGGCCGCCTCCGATGAGCTTGACTACCGCACAATTCTTCGCTACAAGGTGCAGAAGTTAGTTTCCGATGCTCGGCATCGCTCCAAGCAAAGAGGCATGCCTTTCGACTTGGATTGGGATTTCCTTTTTGATTTCATTTTAGAGCAACAGGGCATGTGTGCATACTCAGGAGTGCATATGGAGCTGGTGGGCCCTCGCGCTGACTGGCTAATGTCTTTGGAAAGGCTGGACAACCAGCTGGGCTACTTGCCCCACAATGTGGCACTGATCTCGCAGGAGTTTAACTCAATGGTACGGATCAGCAAAAATGCAGTACTCCAGGGATCTAGCCAGTGGTCAAAGCAGAAGGTGGAGCAGTTGAGACCCGTGCGAGGTATGAATGTTGACCTGGAAAACCTACGCAGGCAGATTGACCTTGCCGCAGGGTCAGAGAATGTGTGCGGAAACAAGGGGAAATTTTGCACAGAAGATGCGCTTGGCGCAGAGCCGGGAACCTTGAAGTGCTCAATTTGTGGGATTTGGCAGCCTTTGTGCCAGTTTGCCTCCAACTGGAGAACCACCCGCAATTTCTCTTGCCTCTGCAAAAAATGCCGAGGTGAATACACACGGACAAAGGACATGAAGACTCTGCGCGGGGCCGTGTGGAAAATGATTGCAAATGCACGTGGAAGACACAATCTGGGCAGGTGGCAGGGAGACTTTGAGCTCGAGCTGGATGATGTCTTGGGCATGCTGTGGGCTCAACAAGGTCGGTGCTTTTACTCCGGTGTCCCGCTTCGATATGGAGAGACCAATGTTGACTGGCTCATGTCGCTGGAGCGTTTGGACAACACCAAGACATATACAAAGGCAAATACCTGCCTCGTGGCCTTGGAGTTCAACACTGTCAACCAGTGGTCTATAGAAAAGGTGCAATTGGTTTGGGGCAACATGCTTGGAGACGAAGACACGCCAGATTTCCCAAAGTTTCCCCCTGGTTTCCCTTCATCTTTTCACTTGCCTGTGCCTGAGGATGTGCCCATAGATGTTCCATCTATAGCTTGATCAGCCAGCTTCACGCACGGAAGCGGCAATGTTTCACTTGAAAGACGCGGAGCAAAGTTCCCGTGAAAGTTCCCACGGTCCTCCAGGTCAGTGCCAATGCCTGCATCACACTGCCAATGCAAAAGTGTACTATTCGTGCAACATGATATCAATTGTTGAAATCTCATGTCAGGTGGGCTCTGCATCATCAGGGTGCATCAACACTGTTTCAGCATGACATGTGGCACGGGGGTCGCATTTGCCCCTAACCCATCTGGGGTCGCATTTGCCCCTAACTGAAGTGGGGGTAGGGGCGAATGTGACCCTGGGTTAGGGGCGAATGTGACCCCTGCTTTTGTGTGGCAGGCGCAATAGTTTCAGAGCCTCGAAAGGATCTTTTCCACTTCAGAGAGTCATTTTCACGTGTTATGTTGGAAAAGCAACTTCGAAAATGCTGTGGATGCTACGTTCCAACAGCCATTTCAAGAAACTTCCAGCACGCTATGGATGCTACGTTGTAACATCCATTTCGAGCAACTTTGAAGACGCTGTGGATGCTATGTTCCAACAGCCATTTCAATCAACTTCCAGGACGCTATGGATGCTACGGTGTAACATGCATTTCGAGCAAGTTCAAAGACGCTTTGGATGCTACGTTGCAACAGTCATTTCAATCAACTTCCCGGATGCTCTGAATGCTACGTGGTAACATCCATTTCAAGTAACTGCGCCGACGCTATGGATGCTACGTTTTAACATCCATTTTTAGCAAGTTCAAAGACGCTTTGAATGCTACGTTGCAACAGTCATTTCAATCAACTCCCAGGACGCTATGGATGCTACGTTCCAACAGCCATTTCAATCAACTTCCACGACGCTATGGATGCTACGTGATAACATCCATTTTGAGCAACTTCGAAGACACTTTGGATGCTATGTCCCAACAGCAATTTCAAGCAACTTCCAGGACGCTATGGATGCTATACGTTCCAACAGCCATTTCGATCAACTTCGAAGATGCTTTGGTTTCTACATGTTTCTACGTTCCCCAGTCCCCCTAAATGTCCCCTTGTCCCCAGGTTTTACCCTAAAAGGTTGAGCAACATATGGATAGTATCGAAAGTGACCCCTTTTGGGTTAGGGGCGAATGTGACCCTGGGTTAGGGGCGAATGTGACCCCCGTCCCATGACATGTTGTCACTGTAATTGAGTCTTAAAGGTATTCCAAAAGTAGGTAAAGAACATACACTGTAGCACATGATAAAATAGAGTTCTCATGTTTCCCAACATCCTATCCAACACCATCAAGGTCCTCGCGAGGTGAAGCAGGGAGATGCAGGGCGAGGAGGAGAAGTGGCAACCTGGCAGCACAACACTCAGCTTTCCATGTCATAAAAAAGATTGCCTTGGAAGATGAGGCGCATGTCTTGAAAAGAGGCTTTTGAAGCAAAGATAATATTATTTGCATATGCTTGCTGTGTAAAATGGTAAGAAAGCACAATTTGTTTGGATGGCGGGGGTGCTATCAATCTAGCAATAGTTCAGCAATATCAACTGACAGCCTTACTGAACCCCAAACTAACTCTGGCTGAATCAACACGCACATGGAAACCTGCGTTTATCATTGTTTATCCATGTTCATCCTGCGACACTGGTTTCATGACATGTGTCTTTCTCTCCAAGACAGATACTCCATTAATCTCGCATAGTTTTTGGGGCCCAGACTTGATTTGCTGCAGTTGATTTGTCAGTTGGTCCCAAACTAGCTTCAATCAACATCATGGGAATCATGGGGCAAGGTCATAAGATCCACATTTGATTTGTAATTATATATCACCAGCAGAAATCCCAAGGATGCGACGTGTTCAAGCTGCCCAGGCTTGGCGATGACCAGCAAACCAACCAGTGCCCTGTGCAACGAGCGTCGCGGGGATGGTACTGCAGCTGGGTGGCATCGCCGCGGTGGGGTGGGGGATGGGGTGATGCATGGTGATGCTGGTGGCAGTGAGGGTGATAGCCGTCTGCGGGAAGTATATAGTAGGACGAAGAATTGGTTCGTTGTGGAAGCGTCGCTGGCGCATGTGGCACCGTTTCTGACATCTACATTTGGAATATAGGAACTAACTGCTATTTGCTGAGCCTTGATCACCACCTGGCACATGACATGTCTGATGCTGAACAGGTGCGCAGCTGGAATCAGCTTTCATAGAAAAAGGAAACAGCAAGTACAGACATGGGCATGCACAAATCATTGGCGAGGTATTCCTTCTTGCATGCAATGCAGTGGTTGTGGGAATTAACGGGTTGACAATCACCAGCTTGCCTCATCGTGGTGAGATTATAGCTCCCTACTTCGGGTAGAAAAGTAATATCACCAGTTACACATGCCTTGACATCTCCATCAAACATGTTATCCTTCACATCTCGCCGGTGCTGGGCTGTTCTCACGCAACGACTGCCCGTTCGGCCCTTTGCCTTGGCAGCAGGGATGCGATTGGACAAGGATAAGCTGCAACGCCTGGTGGATGAGGCGAGGCGGCCATGCAAGCCAGGACTCCGCCCACTCCAAGCCAAGACTCTCCGACGGAATGTGCAAGTGTTGGTTAACCATGCTCACTATAATATAGCTGCAAAAAGTTCCAGGGGTTGCCAGCTGGATGCTGGTTTTCTTTTCGACCTTATTTTGCAGCAACAAGGTCAGTGTGCATATTGCAGGGTGGATTTGGAGCTGCTACTCCATGGTTCTGACTGGCAAATTTCTTTGGAACGGAAGGACATTGAGCAAGGATACTTGCGCCACAATGTGGCACTGATCGCGCAGGAGTTCAACTCAACGGTAGTGATCAGCAAAAAAGCAGCACTCCAGGGGTCCAGCCAGTGGTCAAAGCAGAAAGTGGAGCAGTTAAGACTCGAGCGAGGTATGAATGTTGACTTGGAAAACCTACGCAGGCAGATTGACCTTGCCACATGGTCTGTGAATGCTTGCGGAAACAGGGAGGAATTTTGCATAGAGGATGTGGTTGGCGCAGAGCTGGGAACCTTGAAGTGCTCAGTGTGTGGGTGTCGAAAGCTTTTGTGCCACTTTGCCCCCAACTGGCGAAACACGCGACATTTCTCTTGCCTCTGCGAAAAATGCCGAGGTGAATACACATGGACGAAGAGAATCAAGACTCTGCGTGGGTGCATTCGGAATATGATCAAAAATGCACGTAGAAGACACGGATTGGGCAAGTGGAAAGGAAACTTTGAGCTGGAGCCGGATGATGTCTTGGGGATGCTGTGGGCTCAAGGAGGCAGGTGCTTTTACTCCGGTGTCCCACTTCGATATGGGCAGTCCAATGTCGATTGGCTTATGTCGCTGGAGCGTTTGGACAATGCCAAAACATATGAAAAGGCAAATACTTGCCTCGTGGCCTTGGAGTTCAACACAAGAGCCCAGTGGACTAGAGAAAAAGTTCAATTTGTTTGGGGTAATATGCTTGGCGACGAGGAGACACCAGATTTCTCAAAGTTTCCCCCTGGTTTCTCTTCATCTTGTCACTCTCGTGTACAGGATGTGCCCGTAGATGTTCCATCTACAAGTATAGCTTGATCAGCCAGCTTCACAAACAGAAGCAGCAGCGTTTCACTTGAAAGCTGGGGGCAAAGTTATGGATGTTTCGACGATCCTCCAGGTCAGTGCCAATGCCTGCATCACGCTGCCAATGCAAAAGTGCACGATTGGTGCCACATGATATCGAATATTGAAATCTCATGTCAGCTGGGGCAAGTTTTCGTGGACGGGTTAGTGCCAATGCGTGCATCTTGCTGCCAATGCAAAAGGGTAGGATGAAGATGGCCAGGTGAATTCGTTTTCAGCAGTTTCCAAGGTGTCAACTGGCTGTTTCGCTGTTCATGCCGGAACTATTGGTGCATCAAAGATTAAAGTTGAAGTTTCAGGTCAACTGGCATTTGCAGGGTCATGGCGTAGCAACTTGAAGATATTCGAAGGCTTGATTAAGCACAAGGCACACAGCAAGTCAAAGCCCCAAATTGGTTGTGATTTTGTTTATCTTGCATCCTACAGTACCCTATATGACCCTATGGCTCTTGCAACTCTTCTTTGTATCCTTCGTCCTTCACAAAAGTCCCATGCTTCGCAACTTAACGTCTTGCCCTTGATCGTCCAACACCACCCAGGTCCTCGCGCTGTGAAACTGGACGAGGAGAAGGAACTTCGTGGCAGCACAAAACCTAGCTTTTCATGTCATACAAAGATGGTTTTGGAAGATGGAACGTATCGCTTGAAAAATATCATATTTGTTTACTGCGATGATTGCTAGGGGGAGAAACAACGTTAATTAAACCGTTGAACACGTAATTCGTTGTGGTGGGGGGGTGGTATCAATCTAGCAACGGCTGCAAACTGGACGACGGAACGATGATGAAGCACTGAGCCACCGCAACCCTCAGGTCATGATGACCTTCCGCAGCAGCTGCCCGTCCACTTGCAGAACCCCATTGCTGCCTTGCTAGTGGAAAAACAAGTCACAGCTTGCAGGTGGTTCATGCTAAGACTAGCATGCAGGTCACATGTCTTGAATTTGGTGTATAGGTGTATGTAGCTCTAAACTCACAGATGTTTGTAGTGGATGTACAGAGGACCCAGAAGTTGTCCACCGTTTTGTTTGTATATTGTAGTGTTTAACCATCGACTTTTCAGGATGGTGCTGTAATTTGTGATCGGCCAAAGTAGGCATTGACTTGAGATTGGTAAGTTCACTTTACGGATGTCCTTCCTCTCTATTTTCTCCCTGGCTTTTTGGGTTATTCCGTGCGCAGGGTTTTCGAGACTGGCAAACTCTGATCCAAAATGTATATACTATCAGACACCAGTCGCTTCAGTTTGTGTCTTACGCACAAGGGAAAGAACTCATCTCATTGAGGCTTACATTACCAAGTGCCAGGACACTCAATAAGATATATAAAGACATTCAAAGGCTTGATGAGCACTTTGGGGATTGAAGCATTATGAAACTGTGTTCTCGCAGCCGCCCTTCTGGGATCCCAGCAGTAGCATGATCAAAATCTACGTAGGGAGACCAGCGGTCAGGCAGCGGTTCTATGGACGAATCGGCTGAATTCGGCTGACACCTGAATAGGGCTACTTCGGTTGGGGGTATTGGTAAAAAAGGTGGAGATCAGAACCAAGAATAGGTACACAATAGTTTGCCACAGCAGGGCCCCCCAAACACGAAATGCAATATCTGGGGACACAGTGTCAGTTGTGAAATTGTCCATGTGGCTTGTGTTGTTTGGATGGTGTGATGTGAGCAAGTTCAACCCAGCCCACATCTGCAAACTCAGGCGCCTAAATCATCCACGGCTATCAAGGTTGCGTAGGGCCCAGGTGACAACCCTTTTTGGTTGTGAAATGCCTTGTGGGGTAAGATGTGCACAATGATGCACAATGCTTTGTTTGCGATCTTCCACCCGGACCACCCATGTCACAGATTGTGCAACTTCTCAATCTTTTCCCGCTTTTGCCAGGCCAATTCCTGGACGTAGTGCACGAAGTGTGATGGCGGCTGAGCGGAAAAGCGTGGTACCCGTAGAACGACAAAGGCCATGGGCGTTGTGGCTGTTTTGTGGCAGTTATTCGCGTTGCAAACCGCTCACTTCATTGCCCTCCGCTTTCGATCATGTGTTTCATGTTACTGTTTAATCTTGACAGCGTAGGTTGGCGAATATAAAGGGTTGGCGAACATTGATTGCCTTATATTCTCTTTTGGCGGAGATGGGAGTTGGGCTGTTTTTCGGTTTCTACATTGTTTTAAGTTTTAAGTGTAACCCCTTCTTTACACAGGCCATGGTACCAAGAACTCACACAGCGCGGACGGAATGTGGCCTCACGATGCTGTGCCTATCCATCCCCCGTCAGAGCCGTGCTGCTGGAAGGCAAGAGTTGATCCTTGACATTGGCATTTTTGTGACCAACCAGGCGTGTTGGACAAGGGATATCTCGCTTCAAGTGTTTGCAGCGTTGAACCTCTGCTGATGTCAAACTGGCAGCTAACATGTGCGCAACTCACGTTACTAACGTTTTACTATTTTTCCTTTCCATCTCCAAGTTGCAATCGAAACCTATGGGGCGCCTAGCAGCTGGTAGGTGATTTTCAGATACCTCAACTGCACCAACGCAGCGACGTGTGCCATCCCAGCAGTGGTGACAGCAGCTCGTGTCTTCTTTGCCGTGAGCTCAGTGGGAGAGCCTCGATGTGGTTTGCTGCCTTTGGGCGTTTTAATCGCGGCCATCATATGCTACCAGTTTGGCACATGTATCTGTCCCATACTCATAGACCGATGTTGCAATTTTAGATGTTTTTTTTAAAATCATGATCAGCAATGAGATTTTGGGGGTCCTATATCTCAGAAAAACCCGGAGGTCTGGTCTTGCATGAACATGCTCTGTTGCTAACAGGTTGCTTGCAACACGCTGCTGCTGGTGGGTTTCTCCGACCAGTTGAAGACTGCAGCATCATTGCCACAGACCGAGGATGTAAAGAAGGACGCTGGCAGTTGGTGACGGATGCTTCAGTAGAAATGATCATGACTGGGTCGGGAGGTTGTATTCCGGAAGATGTTGATGTCACTGCAAACTTGTGGTGAATTCTGCTAGGCTTTGGTCTTGTGTGAAAGGAAATTTGCTTTGCCATGCGTGGAAACCACAACAGGAAATACACGCAGCAAAGAAACGATCGGCCATTAAAGGACATCGCAGCGATGGAGAAGAGGCGCCGAAAGGCGAGATATTCAAATGATTTGGTGTACAAAAGACTGGCGTGTTTCTGGTGTCCAGCACCTTTCTTTTGGCCATAATTATTGCATTGGTGATGTTGGGGCTGGGTCATGTGTGGCCATACTCGAACCAAAAGTTGCCAGAATTATTTGGATAGCTTTTCCCAAAATTGCAAAAGCAAAGTCGTTTGCGGTTGAATATCACAATCCTCATCGGGTAATAGTAATACCCCCATAGTTGACGGTGAATATAGTGAATATCTCTCAGTTTTGTGTTAGGTTGCACACACACGTCTCAGTCCCTACCAAGATTATGATTTGAGTGGCGCATCAAACTAGCGTGTTGCCAGGCGATTTTGAAGTTCGTCGTCCTTTTCATCATTCACGTGGCCTGGTGAATTTGCTTTGGATGAAGATTGTTTTCACAGGTGGAATCCATGTGTTTGGTCAGGCTAGCGTTTTGCTTAGGCCACTTGCTGCATCTACACATTCGGAAGCATGTATAAGTGCTGCATCCGAAAAGGAACCTGAACCAAGATTGAACAACAAAGATGTCAAACATAGAGAAAGATCTGAGATGCTTACACCTTTCAGCAGACTAAAGCCCACCTTTTTGTATTCCTTTCCCAACTTGGTTTGAAGCCCAGTGATGACAAGGTCCCATTCTTGGAATTCCTCCTTGGGCGATAGTCCCTTTTTAACTTCTTCATGTCCAAAGCCGGTGACCCCAGACACCGTCCTGACCTCAGGCAGTGTTTGGTTTGGTGGCACCTTTGGTCACGAGTTGCTGTATCAGTATTGTGGCCTTGCCATATTGGTGGGACAAGGACAGCTGGCATCGGTGGGAGAAGTGGGTCGCTCGCGGTGGATTGTTAGGGCAGAGTCGCTTGCGATGGCACGTCCACTCTTTGTCACTCTTTCTCGCTTTTGTTCATGACATAGGTGGTATTTATGGTGGGTGACAAGCGTTTGCCAGCCAGTGTCACGGCAATTTTCACTATAGGGATGGGAAGGATGCCATATTGATAGGCTCGAACAAACCAAATAAAAGATGCCCTTACTGTGCGCATTTGGGTGCCAGCGAGAGGAAAATTCCTACTGGCGGAAGTACGGCCGAGGCAGAAAAACCTAAAAGGTTTCTGGCCCTGCCATTGCTGGGCGGTGCCATTGCAGGTCAGTGAGAAGCGTAGCCCGAAATTGCCGAGAAATGCCAGGTTGGCTTCAAAAGCGCTTGGGGCACACCAAGTGGCACGAAAGCTTTGGCAGATATCCAATCTTCCAACCCTGGGCTGTGGTCCTGACAACAACAACATGAAATAACCGACAACCATCACAAGCATGAAACAATATATCTGTCCAATTAATTACAAATATATATATATATATATAATATCTAATTATATATATATATATTTAATTTTAATTTTAAATAGATATTATTAAATCTAAAATATCGAAATAATAATATATTAAAATACTTTTTGCATTAAATAATTTTGGGATTTATTGTTATTGGATAAGTTTATAATTTAGATTTAAAAGACGGAATTCTATATATATATATATACATTCATGGTTAATGACATAGTTTTCGTATACCTAGGCATTTTATTTAAATTAGGTTGGCGGTAGATACCTTTAGATTTTTGTAGTTATTATAGTTTTCTTTGCAGCTATTGAAATGGGGCTGAAGATCGAATAAAAGAGATAGGTCTCCTCACGGCCCTCCGGGCACACGGGCACACGGGCAAACAGGCAAACCACAGGCACGCGGGCACACAGGCAATGCACGGGCACACGGGCACACGGGCACACGGGCACACGGGCACACGGGCACACGGGCACACGG
>Ga0126342_10006763_pt1 | contig 20396 bp, 21 predicted proteins | sample Cyp1metagenome_FD_92528 | JGI IMG/M metagenome (GOLD analysis project Ga0126342, IMG submission 92528) | Coral microbial communities from Lord Howe Island, Old Settlement Bay, Australia - Cyphastrea 1 metagenome | ecosystem: Host-associated > Invertebrates > Cnidaria > Coral ...
AATGATGGTTACAATAGTGTTTGTTAAAATAATGATGGTTACAATAGTGTTTGTTAAAATAATGATGGTTACAATAGTGTTTGTTAAAATAATGATGGTTACAATAATGTTGGCTAAAATAATATTGATTTATAATTCCGTTTTCTATGTCAACCTACAGTAAATTGGGGTCCCCTGCAAGGTGCGCACCACAGGCGGAGCCACCTCAAGACGAAGACGGAGATAGACCAAGGGAGATCCAGGATGGGTATGAGGGGATTATGGTGATATGATGATGGTGTTACCCTCTGGTTATGTCAAAATAGCTATTGAAAATGGCCATTAATAGTGGATTTTCCCATAAAAAATGGTGATTTTCCATAGCTACGTTAAATTACCAGAGGGTAAACATGGTGAAAAAAAGGCTATCAAACATGGTGACAAGATGACATGCTGTTTTGCACATGGTGAATTTGGTGAATTATGATTGTGGAACTGGGATGGGATTGATTGTACATCTGCGTGTTTTGTTTTTTCAATGGGAGATCTTCAGGATCCAATACATGGAGGTACTGACTGTACCATATTTCTGGCCAAAATGTGTGGGGATATTCCCTGAAATTTAGGCTTTATATATATATAGGCCAAAAATATATGGTGGCTACCTCCAATCAATCGGATCCTGAAGATCTCCCATTGATTTTTTGGATCCCGCAGGAAGGAACCCAATACTTGGGAGTGCTGCAGTACCAGTGAACTCAGCGCATGCTATCCCAACTCGTCGGGGTAAAAAAAAAAAACATGGTTGTAGCGTTAACCCCGACTCACCCTAAAGAAAAAATAGCCATGTAGAAGCCACCTTGTGGTTGATAACCCATAATATATATATATATATATTTATATAATCATAATTTTATATTAATTAATATTCCATTAATACCAGATAATCTATAATTTTACATGAATAAAAAAAACATTAATAGTCCATATTCAATTCCATATTTTACATCTATATAAGTAGCAGATATTCCCTTAATGCAACTGGGTATCAGTCTTGGGGTGAACTCATTGATGAAATCATGGGCTGAATCGGATGATTGAAGCAATGTATTGGTAAACTGCTTGGTGGTTGAGCCCTACCATTGTGGTTAATATACTGTTAATATATGGTTATTATATGGCTAATGATGATGGTTATCATATGGTTAATGCTAATGATGATGGTTATTATATGGTTATTATGGTTATATATAATGATAATATTATAATAATCTGCTTGGTGGTTGAGCCCTAGCCCACTGAAAAATGATGGAGTTAAAGTCAGTTGGAATGATGATATTCCCCATATACGGAAAAATAAAAGCCATGTTCCAAACCACCAACCAGTATAATTTATTGATATAGCAACCGCCAACTTTGTTGACGTTAGTAGACTCCAATCCCAATTAGAAAGCTATTTGGTCGCACCTTTTCGGAATCTTGTTTGGAGTACAAGAATGAACGTCTGACACCCGGATTTATCACTAAAAATCATCCAGCCGATCTATGAGGTAAGTAGCACAAGCACTGCTAGTAGCATGACCCTGAAGTGAGGATGCTTTCTGTGCTTTCTGTTCAACTTTAGTGTGTATAGAAACCGCTCTCATTTCATAGGGATGCTATAAAAATAAAAAGAACCACTATGAGACCTACCCTCTGGTAAAACTAACATAGCTATGGAAAATCACAATGTTTAATGGGTAAATCAACTATAAATAGCCATGTTCAATAGCTATGCTAAATTACCAGAGGGTATCATGCCCCCGAGTTTCCCTCAGTTTGCTGCTCACTGGTCATTCCCAAATTCTATTAACGTGGTGCTTCACCCAATCGTTTTAGAAGGGTTAGTTCATCTTTTTGTTCACCCCAGTTATAGGGGTTAATGTTAGTTAATGTTAGTTCACCCCAGTTACTGGTTGGTGGTTGAGCCCTACCCCTCTGAAAAATGATGGACAACTCGTCAGTTGGGATGATGACATTCCATTCCCAACTGTTTCTGGAAAGTCATAAAAACATGTATAAACATGTTCCAAAGCACCAACCAGATAGACATTTTATGGTATTTCATTGATATTTAATAGACATTTCATGGTTTTCCCATGGTTATTTTTGCAACCCAAATTATAAGATGAACTCAGCCGGAGTGAACCGCCTTTTAAGTAGCCTTCAGGTTGGGATTTCTCAGCCATGTTTGATTAACCGATTAACCAACCTTCCGTTTATACCATGAATGTCCCATAAATATTCCATGAATCCCTATTCTATCCCCATTAATTATGCCACCATGTTTATTCCATGTAGAAATTCCTATTCTATCCAAACAAAAAACTCCATGTTTAGAAGCTAAAAGCCACAAAACCAGATCGTTTCCCTAGGGAAAGCCATCGTTTTTTTTTCCATAGCAACACATGTTGTCCATCCCTTGGGAATCCCGCCGGTTGAGAGCCAAGCCGAGCCTGACTCTTTGACCAACAAAAACGCTAAGAAACAACGTCACCAGAGATTGCTTGGGAACCAAATGAATTTGTGGGTCAAAAACCACCCAACAAAAATGTTGGGTCTTAGCGAAATTTTGATCTTTAAATAGATTTATATATAAGAGATCGAACCAGCAGCAGCGGTGATGTCATGAGGCATTCAAATTCAGCTTGAAGTAACAATCATTGGGAGTTGATCAAATAAAAATATGGCAGTGTGTCAAAACCTTGTACCCCTGGTGAACATCAAAATAGCTGGTAAATGGATGTTCATCCCATTAAAATGGTATTAATAGGTATTGATCCATAGCCATATGACTTCATCCACAAAAACAAGGTCACAAGGTTCTTGACCATCACCCCGCAAGGGCCCTCAACCATTTACGGCCTTGTGGATCGGGGTGATTAACCCTAAGCCTGTCTTGTTGAGGATATCTTTGATGGGGCGTCCAGGATGGCGATACCTCCAATTAGCCTGTAGATTGGTAGTGCAGTCCCACTAAACCAACTGAACATATCACCATAGGACCATAGTAAGAAAAAACCTATAAATATATATATATCCCAAATTATATATAAAGCTATATATAACCCTATATATAATCCTATATATAACCCTATATATAACCATATATCAATTATTATAGTGTTTCCCAACTTGTGGGCTTTGAATCCCATGGTTTTATACTCATTGATCACCCTGGGCCATCCCCTACTTGGGGATCAAAAAAAAACAGGAACCTTCCGAGTCGCTTCCAAGTCGACTCACTCATTTTTTTTCTCTGAAAAGTGTGACATAGCAGCAAAAACATGAAACAAAAAATGTTTAAAACATGTTTTTTTTAACAAAAAGTATCATTTATCAATCATTGCCTCATTAGCCATCATCATTGCCTCATTGGCACGTTGTTTGTTGATATACACTACATAACGATGATCATTATTCTTGTAGACAGCAAAAATAATCTTGGTAAATTAAAATACCATCTGGTTATTTAACATAGCCATGGAAAGATCCACCATTTTAAGTTCGGTAAACCATCTATTTCTATGCGCCATCTATACCATGGCTATGTTAGTCATAACCAGAGGGTAAAATTCCAGTTTTTTTTTGTGAAAAGCCCAGGCTTAACGAAGTAACTACCCTCATTTCTGGTTGCCCAAACCACAACTCGCCGGTTCCAAAAAAAAAAACGTTTTCATGGTGAAAAAAAAGTCTGCAAACCATGAACCAAGGTTAGAATCAATGTATTCGAATCTTTCCACTCGGCCTATATAATCCTATATATATATTATATACTATAGTTTTTTGGGGGTCTCATATCATTTAATTTCTCTCCCAATGTTTTCTTGGCCAAACATACAGAAGAAAAACATCAAAGAAGAAAGAGCCTCCATGATTTAGTAGGTTTGCAAAAGAGAAATAAACTCGTACATTTAGGCGCAGCCCGCCTTGTTTTCCCAAGTGGAATTCCTCCTATCAATGTAGTCCAGAGGTCCATAAAATTCAGACAGAAACCAAGTTTCCAGAAATGGAATGGATTTATTCAATGGTTTGGTTTAGTCGGGAAAATCTTCATCGGAAACGTCGGAAACCATCGATTTTCCCATGAAGATCATGGGGCAAGCCCCTGTAAACCAATCCATGGATTTATACTGGTTGGTGGTTGAGCCACCCCTCTGAAAAATATGAGTTCGTCAATGGGAAGGATGACATCCCATATATGACATGGAAAATAAAAGCCATGTTCCAAACCACCAACCAGTAGATAGCTTTTTCTTGGTTTATAACTACAATTTTTGTAGGACTTATGGTAGATATATCTATAGTATTCTATAGTTGATGGGGGTTATAAACTAACTTATACCCTCTGGTAAACTAACATAACTATAGAAAATCACCATTGTTAATGTGAAAATCCACTATAAATGGCCATGTTCAATAGCTATTTTGACATAACCAGAGGGTAACTGGGGGGTACCGCATTGTACCACCTTCATGTTGAGTCTGGCAACGATCCACCCCGATTGGCATAGCTTTGGACGGTTGTTGTGGCTGAGGGACCCTTAAATCCCATGGTTTCAGCACCAGATTTTCCTGTTAAAAACTGCCAAAACATGGGGTAAGTATGTATGTATCATGATTTTCGGACAGACCAAATTGTGGTTTATTAACCAACAAATATCATATCAAATTTGATTAATCGCTATAAATCACCATCATTCACTATAATTCATCTCTAAATCACCTATAAATCACCTATGAACCACCATAACTCCCATCGTAATTAACCCAACAACATCCTACGGCACGACCCTATATGGCGCACAACGGGCACCTTAATGAAGTCATTGATTTGTCGACCAACGACATCCTGACAGCTGGGGAAATCAACGAAATGGTGGATTTAGGGATTTGACCCATTATAGATGAATCAAAACTATGGGATCTACTGGGATATGTATTTATATATATTTATATATATATATATATATATGTATACGATTGTATACGTAGTCATAACTCTAGTAATAGAGATTGTTGTTTTCAAAATAAAATTCCCATTCATTATCTTTCTTTTTGGCAGTGATTTGACCTTTTTCTTTGCTGGTTGGAATCATCCCACGAAGCGTTTCACCGATGTGAAGCCTGGATGATCATAGTATCTGGATGAGAATCAAAATGGTGATATCCATGGAAAAATGCTACCCTCTGGTTATTTGTTACATAGCCATGGATGGAAAATGGCAGCCATGGCCCATAGAAATAGATGGTTTACCTATTAAAAATGGTGGATCTTTCCATGGCTATGTTAAATAACCAGATCATATTTGGATGGTAGTATAGTGATGGTGTTCATAGTAAACTGATAAGTTCATAGTTCATGATATTATGGATGATAATCAAAAATGGTGAAGCCAGAATAACTGAAATCAGGGCTTTCCAACACTGGATCAATGGTGCTCCATTGTTATAAAATGTTATAAAAGGGTGATAATTAAATGAGTCATAGTCAATATTAACATATATTAACAAGGTAACCTTTGTGCTCAAATATGCAATCCAGTGAAGAAGTGTATAGTCGCTATGCTTAGCAAGTCACAATTTCCTGGCTCACCCATGAATAAGTAGGTAGGTGGATGTGACGACCGTGCTGTATACACATGTTTGTGGCCTAAACCTAAAATGTACCAATTATTTTTTTGGGAGTCACCGCGAGTTTTCATCTGCAAACCTTTTGTGGGTCTTGTTCTGGACACCACCAGCATCAGCACCAGCATCAGCACCAGCATCAGCACCAGCATCATCTCGATCTTAGGGATAACCAAGTCTTGAGAATTCCAAATATGTGTCTGCAGTATGATTGTATAGATACATATTGTATATAAATCCATGTGTACATATATATATATATATATATATGTACGTAGGTACGTACGCATGTATACATGTACACAGATGTATACAGGCATGTAAATGTATGTACATACGTGACTGTATACCATCTGGTAATTTAAACAGCCATGGAAAGATCCACCATTTTTAATAGGTAAACCATCTATTTCTATGGGTCATTTTCCATGACTATGTTAAATAACCAGAGGGTATGAATCTATACATATATATATATATATGTATACATATGGTGTTCTAACCGTGTGTTCAACTCCAAACTCGGATGGTTTTTTTCCAATTTCTTGGACCCAGTTGAGGGAGGAACCTGCATTGTCAGTGATAAGGCATCCATTCTTAGTCGTAAACTATCCACTCTCAAGGAATAAACATGCAAAGTCAGCTGGAACCATCTTAGTCGTCGACCTTGAGTCGTAAACCGCAGCTGGTTCCCCGGAGTAGTGTGGTGAGGTCTTTGTGACTTACAAAGTCACAAATCCCAAATGTTCTTCCATCTCAAATTCTGTCAGAATATCTATGTGTAAACATATATACCTGCATTGCATTACATTGCATTGCATTTCATTATACTCCACTACATTACATTACATTACATTACGTTACGTTACGTTACGTTACGTTACGTTACGTTACGTTACGTTACGTTATCTCACCTTCACACTACATTACATTACATTACATTACATTGCATTGCATTACATTACATTACATTCTGTTATCTCACCTTGACATTACATTACATTACATTGCATTGCATTACATTACATTACATTCTGTTATCTCACCTTGACATTACATTACATTACATTGCATTGCATTACATTGCATTACTTTATCTCACCTTAACTTCACATGACATTACGTTACACGTTACCTTACCTTACCTTACATTACGTTATCTCACCTTCACAGTACATCAAGTTGCATTACATTTTCTGACCTTAACTTTACATTACACTACGCTACATGCCACCAGCACAGTTGGCCACCAGCCACCACCATTTCCGAAACCCTTTTAGCGCCTCCCTCTCCGGCGGCCGTTCCACTCCTGGCACCAGGGGCCCTTTTTTTTTTACTCCAACCTTGGGAATTCGAATGGGATGTTAATGGGATATCACTGAACTAATATCATTGGGTTGGTTTAAGGGAAAATCTACAGGAAACCATGGTGTTTACCATCAAATATAGGGATTTCCTGTAAATTTTCCCATCATCCAATTCTATGATAATAAGAATAATGGATGATACCCTCTGGTAAACATACAAAAAACTATGGAAAGATCCACCATGCTATTAATGGGAAAAACATACAAAAAACTATGGAAAGATCCACCATGCTATTCATGGGAAAACTCACTATGTCTATGGCAATATTTTCAATAGCTATGTAACAAATTACCAGAGGGTAATGTTAATGGGGTGTTACTGGGATGTTAATGGAGGGATTTGCCGTCCTGTGAATTGACGTGACGACCCTGCCATGAGTTGGGGATAGATTTTCCACTAAAAACCGGCCATGTTTTTTCGTATGTTAAGCGGAGGAAAAGTCATAGCTATCAAGTGTCATGTGGGTATGGGTCAATACCAATTTTAATACCATTTTTAGTGGGATGAACATCCATAAATCCCAGCTATTTTGGGGTTCACCAGGGGTACCAGGGTTTTGACCCATCCCCATGTGCTAAGGATATTAGACATGTGAAAATAGGGACATGATATCATGGAATATAGAATTGGCGATATAACATGGCTCATGTGGAGTTCACAGTGCCTCCATCCCCAGATTTTTTAACCACAAAGGGAGGCTACAAAATCAAACATTTAGTGTTGATCCCCCATTATATTGGATATCCCAACTTGTTAATATACAAAATATAACATATAAATTAGTATCTATATATGTATATATATAGACATACGTAAATATATATATATATATAAATATGTGTATATAAAAATATGTGACATACACATAATCATATGTGTTTATGCAGTCAAGTTTGGCGTGGCTTCTTTTTTGGTGGAAAAAAATACCACCATGAACTGTACAAAGAAATAGCAACTCGACCAATCATGGCCAAGATATCCCTCCAAAAACAACATCTTTTCCCATCTTTTCATGTGCACGAGTTTGTGTTGTGAGAGCTCGGTTTTATATTAATAAAACACTCCAAAAAAAGTAGGGATCGGAGCACTTTTTGGGGATGAGGTCGGAAAATGCATTGATTCAGTGATTCACTGTTCTATTGACTCATTGATTCATGAAATCTTTGAACAATTGATTCATCGATCCAATGATTCGCTGATTCGTTGATTCATTGAACCGTTGAATCATTGATTCATGAGTTCTGTGAATCGTTGAATCATTGATTCATGAGTGCAGTGCATAGTTGAATCCTTGATTCATGAATTCGGTGATTCATTGACTCAGTGATTTACTGATTCATGGATTGGTTGATTCATTGACATCATTGAATCAGTGATTCATTGAATCATCGACTCATTGGTTCATTCAGTCAGTTGTGCACGGATTCTTCCATCTCATTTCATTGGCATCTCAGCCACCATCTGTGCATTCGTTGATGCACCTCACAACTTCACAACACTTAACTGCTTCTGCATCTCAAAAGCTTTCCTATCGGCATCTATAGGCCATTGATTTCTTATAACCAGCTATATTTCTTCGAAACTTCCGTCCTGGCACGTTCCGGGCACTACCTGGTATATGGGATATGTAAGCAAATATGTAAGGAGCAAAAAAAGAACACCTATTGGAACATCGCCTATACTTAATCGATGGATGTGCGAAAATCTCGGGATTCTGATTGGAAAATCACCAAACTATATATACCAAACCAATATTGTGATTATATATAGGAAAATCCACCAAATAATGGTTGCTTTTTAATGGGATTTCCAGCTGATGGCCCTTGAAAAAGAAAATGTGTTGCTAGGTGATTCCCAGCAATACCTCAGCCTCTGGCTGGTGAAAAATTCACGGGTGTGATTAGCACCGCAAATCTACGATTTTCATCGCGATGTTCATCACTTTTTGGGATGTGGCCCCACACATAAATCACCAGGCTGACCAAATACCCGTATAAGAAAATGAAAAGGAAATCATCTGGGTATGATACTTGCCCCTTTCTGTCTAAAAATTCCAAGATCTGAGCGTGACATGTTAAACAATAAGAAATCAGTGGAGTCTTCTTCATTTAGGTTCAAAAGCTTAGGGTGCTCCATCATGACTCTCTAATACTAGTACACCGCGCCCAGCAAAAATGTGTCTCCTACACAGGATTGTGACCCAAAAATTATAAGTTGCAATCAAAAAAAAAACATCGAACTGAATCGACATATATATATATATATACACCAGAAACCCAACAGTCAAGCGACTTACTTTGGATCGTTGCGAAATCCCAATCATCAGTTGATAGATGGTGCACATCCCATTATTTATAGGGTTGAAACACCATCCTTTTGGTGGTGCGGGATTTCGCTGGCCCATCCACAGGGGACCACCGTACCCGCGCTGGGATTCCCAGCGATGCTCCACTGGAAGCACTCGTGGTTCCAGCCAGCCCCTAGATTTTCGCGGCACCGTTCGCTCATCTTCGGTACTGTGAAACATAATAACTTCATTGGTTGATATATATATATACACAGTATTCACAACATATAAAAGCTATATACTTGACTATATGTGTATGTGATCAGTTTCTTTCCGGCTTTAAGTTAAGTTCTTTGCAAATGAGCTCAGCTATAGCTGCTTCATCTATTTTATGTCCATCCAAAACTGGCCGAAAAGGAACGCTAAGCCCTAAGCCTCTGGGCATTTTCTCCTCCCCTGGCTGAAAAATATTGAGAACACAATTCATTGCTTCGTCATCATTTTCCAGCATTTTCCCATCATGTTCCATCATTTCACCATCATTTCACCATCATGTTCCATCATTTCACCATCATTTCACCATCATTTTTCAGCAATTGTCCCATATTTTCCCCATGTCCATTGCCATCAAACTTGGGCTATTCCCAGCATACTCCTTAGATGATGTGGTGAGCGTTCGCCCTCGCCATGCTCGCCTCTGCATTCCGTTCTGAGCCTAGGTGGACTTCCCCTCAGGAAAATCATGGAAAATCCACCAGCACTCCGATGATTTTCCCACCCTCCATGGCCACTTCGTGGATGTTCCATGTTTTCATGTTTTCCATGACACCGGATGCTACATGTATCGTGAGTTTTCAGCACATGTCTTCTTCCGCCATGCCGTCGATGGTGCACTTTTTGGCACCTTTTTCAGCACGGCCATGGCATGTTGGCGGTTTGCCTCCAGTAGCGCTGAAGCCAATAGCCATTGCCTTGGTACAACCACTTGGGTCTGCCAGTCTGCGAGGCGAAGAAAAATGGCGGTGTTTTTACGGTGAAATTTCAGCCCAATAAGTTGGGAGATGGGGCCCAACTTTACTATGCTTATCTATCAATCCCGTTTGAATTGGAACTACGCCTCCAAGTAGAAATAGGCAGAAAATTGTGTTTTAGCGGCTCAGTTGATGATATGGTGGGGATGTAATAGATTACCATAGGGAGCTTCGGACCAACCAGCAACAATCTGGAAGAATTACAAACAAAAACGGATCAAACAGATTGGTTTTTACCAGAATGTGCAGATCGCCAAGAATCATTGGGATGTTTGCTTATCACAATCAATTGAGATATAACATTGCCTTTATATTATATATATATATATCGCCATAATCTTGCCATATATCCCCAAACAACCAGTCAAGCTGGGTCTAAAGCTGGTCACATCAGCACATGTGGTTGCTCTGCATTGGTCAGCGGGGGACCAACCAGGTAGCCGCCCTTGGATTGTCACCGAATAAACTATCCCCCATTTACCCAATCCTTTCGGGGGTATTGAAGCCCATACCTAAGAAGGGAGGCCCAACCATTGGGTTTACGACATCCCAAGTCTTGAGTCTTGAGGTACCTTCAATCTGAGGTGACATCTGAAAGGACGGAGTTGGTAAGTGGAAGCTGCAGAAGATTTGAGATGACCATTCCAGAAATCGTAAGTTGTTTCTCAAAAACGAAAAGCTGTCACTCACCGACTAAAATCAAACAAGTATCAAACAACCAGGATAGGTATGGATACCCTCTGGTAATTTAACTACAGCTATTGAAAATGGCCCATAGAAATAGTTGATTTACCTATTTATGGTGATTTTCCAGTTCGCCAACTGTTAGTTTACCAGAGGGTAAAGTATGGATTTGACTCACTTCGAAATATGGAACATCCACGGGACCCCATGGGATTTAGCCACCCCAATCCGGTCATCGGTTGACCAGCTCTCGTTCTACCAGGCGAGGATCATCATAGCCTGGTAGGCCTTGGTACAACTGGAGATATCTGGGTCTGAGAGTAGGATGTTTGGCACCCTGCCTTAGGGAAAAGTTGGAAAATACGGGAAGGAAAGCCGATCCTTGTGACTATTCCAAGCATTTTGTAAGCTTTTAGGTCATTATAATTCATCCAAAACAATATTCACATTAATATCCCATTCATATACCATGTCCATATCCCACTCATCCCATAAAAATTGCTCATGATGATCCAATCATCCTCGTTAGACTATCCAGATATCCAATGAATGATTATCCCAATGATTTTGAACCAAGGAGCCACCAGGGCAGCTGCATAGGAAACCGCATTGGCGCCCTTAGTGTATGCTGAACCGGAGCAGGTGTTGGGATGCAGTTTGTGCCTGGAAAATCTGGAAAATACCATGTTTGTATGGCGATTTTAATAGGAAAATCATGGAAATCCTAGGAAAATCGTCCAACATTCATGGCGTATGAATTGGTAAAAAAAAAACAGTGAGAAAATCATCGAACTAAACGGACAATTCAATGGTAAAATCATCGAACTAAATGGTGGATTGTCCAAGGACATGTTTCATTGAGGGTATATGGCTTTGGGTGCCAAAGTTGGGTTTTTTCCCCCCTCAATTCCCTCAATCCATTGATCTTTTTCATCGTGTTCCCCTATGAAATTGCCATGGTGTACACCATTTGACTCACCCAATTGGGTACAGAAATGGGCATCGTGATTTTTGGCCCTACATTATCCTATTGAAATGGCCCTTTTTTTAGGAAAGTAAGTGGTACCAGTGAGTCAGTACCAGAATAACTCACTTTGTTTTAATCCATGTGTAAAAAACAACTATTCTGCGGGAGATGGCCATGAATTATTTATTTTCGCCAAGGAAAAACCACCCCCGCGAAAATTCTGCGGTCCAAGAAGCGCTCTCCATTTCTTGCAGCAACAGTGTCGCCCAGCGCCACTGATTCCCTGCCATTTCGATCCAAAAACGCCAAGTGCCATTTCGAACCAAAACGGATTTTGACATCACGAATTCTTGAGTAATTTTCTGGGACTTTAGTGGGTGATATCTTAAGTTCTGAGGAGACCCAAGTTTGATCCATCTCCATCTCCAAATGACCGTAGTTCATGAGTTCAGCCATCAGCAGACTTTATCTGCCAGGAACTGCGAGAAACTTTGCAAGTATGATTCGAATCCGTGTAGAAATGGGACATGCAATATAAGATATAAGATTAGGTCTTTAACCACTCAAGAATTGGGTGCCAACAAGTTTGTTGGAGCACTCTTTAGCCACTCAAAATTTTGGTGTAATCCTATTTCAATGTTTAAACACTCAAAATGGTAGCTTTTGACCACAATACCAGTTTCTTCAAAAAACACAGCCATCCGACATACTATCACAAGCTACGCTCAACTCCCCCATTGCCCACTTTCAAACTCTCCCTCGCCCACTTTTACCAATGTTGAAGCTAGGTGGAATGGAACTGCAAACAAAATAGTTTTTTTGAAGGGCCTGAGACAACAAATCTGGAACAGGACTTTGAAGCTGTGGGTATATATGGGGGCCGAAGTTGGGACCCATGGGCAACCATTTCCCCTTTGCAACGCTTCATGGCTGTTTTGTTGTTTGAACCCTGGCAGCCACTGTCCTGCCGCACATGCACGCACCACTGCATTGGCACCAATCACGTCCTGGGACCGTGGACCCGGTGGACCCGTAAAACTGGTCATTTTCATGGGTTTTGTTCATCCGCGGCAAAACACACCACAAAAAAAAAGATAGAAACGTATTTCCAGGATGCTACAGATGATGTTTCCTCCAAAATTCCAGCCTCCAACTTTCTATCTCTTTGAAGATTGCTAAGATATATATATATATACGCGCAACGCCTGGGCTTTGCCCAGGCGTTGCAGCTAGAGGGTCCCCATTCCCAATCAAATGTTGTTGCAACTCTGCATTCCATTGGGACGATCAACAAAGGTATTCGGGGATATTAAAATCCCGTTAAACTCTACATCCAACTGGGAAGATCAACTAAGGTAGTAGGGAATATTAAAATCCCGTTAAACTCTACATTCAATTGGGAAGATCAACAAAGGTATTAGGGAATATTTCAATCCCACCCCCATTTAACTTTACATTTAATTGGGTTTGATCAACAAAGGTATTAGGGTTCATTGAAAATCTTCAATAAGGGTTTAATTCTCCCACCCCCGTTAAACTTCTACATTCATTGAAGATCTCCAATAAGGGTTTAGTTCTCCCACCCCCGTTAAACTTCTACATTCGTTGAAGATCTTCAATAAGGGTTTAATTCTCCCACTCCAGTTCAACTTCTACATTCATTGAAGATCTTCGATAAGGGCTTAATTTCCCCACCCCCATTTAACTTCTACATTCGTTGAAGATATTCGATAAGGGTTTAATTCTCCCACCCCCGTTAAACTTCTACATTCATTGAAGATCTTCAAAAAGGGTTTGATGATGATGATGATGATGATGATGATGCGGATGATGCGGATGATGCGGATGATGCGTATGATGCGTATGATGCGTTGCCTGTCGTGGTTGCGGTTCCGGGCAAAGCCCAGGCATTTGCCGTAGTAATATGTACTATGTATACGTATAATTAATAACCTTTGAGCCATTCCCACGTCGAGAATGAAAGACTGGCCGCATCTATGGTGAACCAACCAATCATGGGAAGAAACCAATCAAAGTAAGCAAAGAGGGCATAGAAGCACCATTGTGAGCGCCAAATCACCCGCTCAAAACCTAGAAAATCACAAACAGTTAAAAGAAAAAAACACACAACAACAACTCGCAGCAAGTCTCCCACAATATCCCAACCCTGATTTGTTGCTGAATAGTTGCGATTTCTGTTCCAACCCCCCCTGTGTCGGGAGAATCTTCACCAGCAACAACCAATAATAATGGCTTAACCATCATTGGTTCATAGTTATTATTGATTATTGGTTATCACCCAAGCATATCATGAAGTGGATCATCGAATCCCCATGAAGTTGATTCGTTAAACGATACGTAGCTACCGGCCTTCTTCCAGCTGATCACAGCTGAAATTTGGCCATTGAAAAAAGCCTAGCAGTTCTGTTGGTGAACAAAACCCCATCTAATAAAAAAGTATGTATGGATTCTGATCCAATTCTATCCACCATAAAGCCCACCTAGAAATATCATTTTTTTCTGTTGCTAAAGCAATAGGATCCACCACCCCCCAAAATCACCATCAAAAATGGGTGCTATAAACCATATATAAACCATATATAAACCATATATAAACCATATCGAAACCATATAGAAACCATATACATATATGTATATCCATATGGCTGGTTTATTCCAACATGAAGTCCCACAGCAAGCCACCCAGGCATCCAGGCCTCCTTCGAAGCGTCGGTCGAAATCTGCAGCGCCTGGCGCCACTGGGCCGCACGGGCCAAGGCGCCAAGCAGGGCGTTGATGCTGATGTGGTCCAGCGCACAGGCCTGGTTTATGAACCAACTTACATCAGCCTGAGGGGCACCATCCTGATTCATCCTGTAGGTATTGTGGATTATTGTTGGTGCCGAATGGGATGATGACTTGATGACAGTCAGAATAGGGGTCCTATGAGTTCGTTGAACGAAAAAATGGGGAGATGAACAGCAAGAATTGGGGATTTACTCATGATTTTCCCACGATTTATCATGATTTACCAACATTTATCATGATTTTCCTGGTATTTTCATGGTATTTACCATGATTTACCAATGATGTTGTTGTGGGTCAGCATCCCGCGGCCGATCCTGGATCCTCTGGATCCTTCGGCCAAGTCACTTAAAGGCCTTGAAGGAAACCCCCTAAAGTAATGCTTAATACAATGTGGTGCCCCCCAGTTATAAGTTGGTTTATAAACCCCATGAATACTATAGTTATATCTACCATAAACCATAGTTATTGGACTTACTAACCAACTTAGCTAACTATGGGGCACCACTTTGTATGAATACCATCTGGTTATGACTAACATAGCCATGGGAAATGGTTTACCGTTCTTAAAAATAGTGGATCTTTCCATGACGAACTGTTAGTCATAACCAGATGGTAATATGAATGAATATATTCATAAGCATTGATAAGTATCATCGTATGAATAGTAGCTAGTATTCGCCACCCATTTCCTCGTCTCTAAGCCTGTGATCAGTCTTTTGGCTTTGTATCCACGGAGATCCCCCGACGGTATCTCCTGTCTACAAACTGCCCATTGATTTTGGAATGTGTTGTTTTTCTTGAGGTGCACAAAATCCATCAACTATGATGTACCTGATAGAGTCTGACGATGTCTGACATATACTATCAGAAATACTGCACTTTATTGTACTTTCACTTTCTTTACACCAACAGAAGCCATCCAAAGCGTTCACTAGATGTTGCCAATCTTGGATACCGTGCTATATGTGCTATTCATCTTAGCACATTTATCACAACAACAAATTAAGTGTTTTTTTGCTTTCCTTCCCCCTGGTTTATCCAGATATACTGCAAAACTCCCAAAGGTTGGGAGTGGTCAATATACAACCCGCCAAGGTCTAGCCAGGGAAATATCGGCATTACTACCCTTTGGTACATATATCAAACATGGCAATACAGGGGAAACAATGTTTGATATACCCTATATTGCCATTTCCCTATCATGTTTGATATACCCTATATTTCCATTGTATACAATATCAGAAACATGGCAATTGAAAATTCACTATAAATGGTATATTAATCTTAATGGGAACAACATATCGAACTCCAAGGGGGGATTTTCCGCCGGCCATGTATGTATGTAATGTAATGTAATGTAATGTAATGCAATGTAATGTAATGTAATGTAATGTAATGTAAATGTAATGTAAATGTATGTATACATATATATATATATATACATATTTATATATGTATAAATATACATATTAAGTTTAATATTCCATTGATATTCATCATTTTTCATCCATTCTTTGCACCAGATCTTAAAGCCACTGACGCCGTGTCGCTACTTGGCCCTCGTGAAAAAGGAGGAGCGCTACTTCCCATTGACTCACCCGTTCCTGAAACAATCAGCGGGTCACAGGGATAGGACCAGGATGGGATGGGAATTCCGAAGCCGCTTTTTTCGGATTCTCGGCAAATTTTCCCTGGAAACATCAACCCTTCGTGGTGAGAACCAGTATTTAACCACTTCAAGTGGCCCCAAAAAAAGGGAGGACATTGTACCACCATTACAGTCTCCATTATGACCCGAAGTACCTGGCCCCAAGCATTACCCTAACATTCAGAGGCTCGGACGACCAAAAAACCGCAAACCCAGGAAACTTATGACTGGAGAGGGGCCCACCTCGTGCAACCCGCGGCTTCCCAGATATTATTCTTGCTTTACAAAGCCCATGAGCTAGAGTTAAAAGTACCATAAACATCCACAAACATCCACAAACATCCATAAACATCCATAAACATCCATAAACATCCATAAACCATCGTGAAATTGGAGTGATGTTCACCAACTTCGCCGAACCAAGGCGATTTCGTCGGGGGTCGCAGGCACTGATCGCAGCATTGAAGGAGATCACATCTGGCTGCGCACCTCCGGGCGAAATGCCGCAACTTTTTTTTAAGGCTCGGAAGTCGAATGGTGATACCCTCTGGTAAACATACAGAAAACTACGAAATCAGCATTTTATAGCATTTTAAAGCTATTTCTATGGCCATTCTCAATAGCTATGTTAGTTTACCAGAGGGTACTAGCTCCAAAAAGTTATAACATATTATATATAACAATAGAAAAGAATGGCAATGCGATTTAGCACAATAACAAATGCTGATGATGATGCCAACAGCAGCGACAGCGCTAGAAACAAGAACAAGAACATTGAATATTCTAATAATAACTGGTTGGTGGTGTCAACCCCTCTGAAAAATAATAGTCAGTTGGGATCACTATTCCCAATATATGGAAAAATGAAAAATGTTCCAAACCACCAACCAGGATAATATGTGACATGAACCCAAGAAACATGTAATTACATATACATGCTCTAAAATTGAGCATGAACCCACAAAAGAACACCATCGAACAATGATTTTCCTTACCGATTTCCAGAGCTTCCCATCTTAGTGTTCAGGGCTGTTTCACAATAGTAAGAGTGCGAGTTGCTAACATCTTAGATACCCACAAAAATGTGTGGCACCTTAAAAAAAAACACTCTGTATATACTCTCATCAAAATGGCTATCTTTTTTTTTAGCCATGAAACTGTCCAACCAAGGTTTACCCTCTGGTAAACATCCAAAAAACTATGGAAAATCAGCATTTTCTAACTGGGTAAATCAACTAAAAAATGGCCGTGTTCAATAGCAAAATGTTGGTTTACCAACCCAACTTCTGTATCCAAAAGCGGTTTCATATCTTAGTATACCCAGTGTTCGGCCTGCCATGGAGCGCAACAGGAGCAGTGCCCATTCCCACTCTCCTTGGACGTGACGAATTTCTGGATTTCCCACCGTATCTATGAAGCTACGCTCTGGTAATTTAACATGGCATTGGAAGCCATGGACCATTTATAGATGTTTTACCTATTAAAATGGTGATTTTCCAGTTCGTATGTTAGTTTACCAGAGGGTACCCTCTCTGGTAAAAGAAGCCTGGCATTTCGGAAAGTGGGGTGATTCTATGCTTGTTCTGCCTGGCAAGATTCCCATGCTGCGTGGGTAGATCCCCATTCTTGCATGGAATTCCCAGCGGGGTCACAATCTCATGTTTCTTCGTTGCCCATGTTTGTTGGTGATATCCCCATTGATGCTCATGAAATCCCATGTTCTGTTCATGGAATCATATCAAATTCCCAAGTGAGCTTATCTGAAAACAGTAGACCCCTGCACCAACTGCTTACTGTAATCATCATCATCATCACCACCATGTTTATCATCATCATCATCATCATCATCATCATCATCATGTGATCATCATCATCATCACCACCATCATCATCCCTGCTTATAAAACATGTTTTCAGACGCACCCAAATTGGATGAATCCCACTACCCCTGGGTGAATCCCACAAAATATTTTGCTGGATTTGTGTCGGAAAATACCATGGGATGTGTCGGAAAATATGACGCAACAGCCATTTTTTCATCCAACAAAAAAGGACGAAACTGGCTGAAAATATCAAGTTCCCTATGAAAATGATATTTCATAACTGGGGTGAACAAGTCACAACTTCAGACATAGCCATATCACATATCCATTCTTCATTGGATACATCCCGATTGTTGATGCTTCAATCCCAATTTTTGATGGCTTATGCTTATGCTCATATAATGTTAGTAAAGCAAAAACGGATCCACCATCCCCAATTCTTCCATTTTTATGGGAGGTATGAAGCATCAATCCATATGGTTGGTTTATTGTTGCTGCAAACTAACATTACATTCATTTATTTATAGTGCAATACTGGTTGGTGGTATACCTACCCCTCTGAAAAATATGAGCTCGTCAGTTGGGATGATTATCCCATATATGAAATGGAAAATAAAAGCCATGTTCCAAACCACCAACCAGAATAAAGATGGACAGTGCTGTTTTCCCAGAAGTTTGGTCCAGCGGCCTTCCTTTTCACAAGCGCTGATGGTCGCATTCCACGGCACCACATTCAGCGGAAGCATCTTTGAAAGCAACGCAACGAGAAGCAGGGCATTCTGCCAGGCTGAACCTTCAAAGAAGTGGGAAGTGATGGTGGAATGCAATTACTCATGTTCAATGGACTGATTCAACGGAAAAATCTGCAGGAAATCATGGTCTCTATGGTTTTTGCTATTGAATCTGCAGGTTTCCTGCAAAAGCTTCCCATCATCCAATCATACGTAGGAAATGTGGGAATGAGGATCTTTCGCAATAAAAATGGTAGTATATAAACCAACCACAATTGAGGATAAAGTGGTGATATAATGGGAATGTATGATATGATATGTGCCATGGTCAGGTTACATGTCTAATTTACTAATGAAGTACGGTCATCCCAGCATCGTGAATGGGTTTTTTTTACAATGGCTATGTCAATCCCGTTCAATGGGGGGATGACCATCACTTAAATTCGGTACATCACGGGGACAACTATAGACACACCATCACACACCGGAATAGATGGGAGTATCCGACTATCCTTACTCCATTAACATTGATTATTGATCTACCATCTTGGATTGTTTTATTGGATCAATGGGAATTCACGGCGAAACCGCCGCTGGCTGCACCTTTTTCAAAGGCGCTGAGGGTGGCACTGCCAGAAAACACCTGGGTTCGAGCTGCGCTGGGAAATCCCCGCACTTTTTGTGGAGTTTTTCATGGGAAAATGATGGGAAATTAGGCTGGGAAATCCATGAACTAAATGGAGGTTTAGTTCGGAAAATCATCTACAGTCTATAAACGAGTGATGTTCACGCCTTTTTTCTGCGGCCCCTATGGGCGATCTCTTGACGGCACACAGCTGCCATCACAGTAGAAACCACATCAAAATAGCTGGGATTTATGAATGTTCATCCCCTGACAAAATGTATCTATAGCCATATACATATATACATATACATATACATATACATATACGTATACATATACATATACATATATCATATATATATGTACTTACATAACCATTAAAATCCATTAAATCAAACATAGGTTAAATCATCCATCATCGGGTTGCTTAGATCCCCGACTCTTTCGATCCCAACCACAGCATCCAGGTACATCTGCTTCGAGGTTCTTCCACTGCAGCTGGCAGTAGAGATCTGCAGAAAGAGGCCACTGGTCTCCTGCATTTGGCCCCGTTTTCTGGCGAAAATCGGGGAGGCCGGGGGATATCATGGGGATATAATGGGAATGGTATGTATGTACCGTATGTATGTACCGTATGTATGTACCGTATGTATGTACCGTATGTATGCACCGTATGTATGTACCGTATGTATGTACCGTATGTATGTACCGTATGTATGTACCGTATGTATGTACCGTATGTATGTACCGTATGTATGTACCGTATGTTTGTACC
>Ga0126342_10006764_pt1 | contig 20395 bp, 17 predicted proteins | sample Cyp1metagenome_FD_92528 | JGI IMG/M metagenome (GOLD analysis project Ga0126342, IMG submission 92528) | Coral microbial communities from Lord Howe Island, Old Settlement Bay, Australia - Cyphastrea 1 metagenome | ecosystem: Host-associated > Invertebrates > Cnidaria > Coral ...
CTATGCCATATCGAAAGCGATAGACATCCCCGCTTGGAAAAAGATCTTCGTTGTGCGTTCGTCAGCCATGTTTTGAAATTGCCAGACATGTTGTGAGCTCTTTTTATTTGGAGAGCTGTTTTTGGCGTTTTTGCGTATATATGTATACTCGATTAAGTTTGATATATACATATTTAATTACTCTTCTTTACCTGGTAAAGTTAGTTTGTGGGTAGTAGTGTAGGTGTGAGGAGTGAACGTTTTGCAATAAGGGGGTGAAATGTACTTGTGCCACCGTCACTAGTGTTTGTTGGTGTTGGGTTCCGGCCCCTTTTTGGTCTATTGCTTCTTGGTGCGGGACGGGGAGCCACAGTTCTGGCTGGGGGAACTGTGTTTCCTCGCTCCCCCCTGCTTTGTTGCTGTTGCTTTCATTTTGAAATGCTGGTGGCACCACCTAATTGTGTTTTGACACCCTGGGGGTTGATTTTATCTCAACATGGCGTTTCACACCTGGAGGTCCCACCTCTCTTGTACAATATTTTCATATTAATGCTTTCTTTACAAAGGACCGTGCCACAGAGCATTAACGGCCACGCCAGAGGAAAAAAAAAGTCAACATGACAGTGATTGCAACATGACCGTGTTGCATCACAACAGTGTTTCAGATGTCATGACTGAGTTGTGCATGCTTAACAGGTTCATGTAGATGCACAGTTGCAACGTGTGCCGTTGCAAGGCAGAATTTGAAGCTGTTTGTTCTCGAGTGTTTTTGGCATTTCAACTTTTGCTGCGTTCGGGAATTCGATCCGAATTTTATTCGTGAAATCATTTTTTGCCTCAAGCAAGAATGGCTTGAACAAAGACAGAAACAGCTGGCCCTCTCAACGATTTCTTGCGTTCACTGTTTCCATTCTTTCGCGTCGCCCCTGATTCTTTGACCAAAAGTTCTTCTATTCACTTTTTTCATCTTCTACACGTCCGCTTTCTGGATGTCTGTTTCTATCTTTCATCTTTGGTGTGTCCATGCGCCAAAAGATCGCTTGTCTGTCCTTTTCTATGTTGATTTTTTCCGTGTATTTACGCCTTCACCTTCTTTTTGCGTTCATTGTTTTCATTTTGTAAACTTACCTTTCCTTGCCCCTTAAACAACTTCTTGCATTCCCAGTCCCGATGTTTCCAATCCCACCTCTGGATCTGATCCAATTTTTTTGCTACTTATACTTCTTTTGCACCCTCCGCACTTCCTCTCTCTGGGTTTTTGTTCAGCCCTGATAATGATAATGAATACTTGCGTTCATTGCCTTCATTCCCGTGTCTGGACTTGACCCTTTTTTTAATATTCATTCTTTCCGCCCTCCACACTTCTTCTTTGGATCTCTTTTTTTATTTTTCATTTTTCTTTCGTTATTTGTCCGTGCGCCAAGAGATTGCTTGTACGTTTGGAAATCATGATTTAAATTTTCCTTCGGTTCGGGACCTTTCAGCACCCTCGTCAGTCATTTTCTGTTTTCTGGAAGTTTTCCACCATTTGGACCCTGCAACCATTTTTTTTTTCCGAAACTGTGTGTCCACACGGACGGGGTCTTACCGTGAGGGTAAAACCCGGGTTTTCCTTCAGGGTTCGCGTTCTGGCTTGCAGCTCTTGATTGCATTAGTTCGCGCAAAAAAATCGTTTGTGAGATGTCCACCGCGCAGGCCCGCGCAAAATGCATGTCTTGCTTTGCCTTTTTTTGAAGGTCTACTTTCACCGGTGCACGGTGCGTGTTTTGCGAACTATGTGCGTTTTTTGCGGCAGGCGTGAATTGTTCGGGACGTTTTGAAGTTTGGAAGTCTGGAACTGCGTCTTTGCGTGACGGGCGCAGGACTTTCGACACGTTTTCGTCCGCGTGGCAGGCGTGGTATTTCGTGCAGGTGGCTCAAACGTTGGGCAAGCGTGGGTCGAAATGAGAGGTGGTTTTGGAGGTCATTTGTCGTGGCACGTGGAATGTTTGGTGACTTTGAGCGATGTTTTGAAAGGCCCCAAAGTCTCGTTTTGTGAAATTGTTTTCATTTTTTGATTCGGTGCATGATGATGATTTCGCGTGGCAGGCGCAATAGTACAAAGTACAAACCCGAATGAACTCCAATTTAAACCTTGAACATCTTTGAAGCAAACGCGTGTTTCCATTTGGTGTTTTGCAAATTTGCCATGGAATGGTTGCTTTGAAAATTTTAGTTGGGACTCCCAAACGAGCAAATGTTTTTTGTGTTCAACTGTTTTGCTTGGGAGTGGATAAACAAAACATTGCTTGCATGGTATTGAGTTCATACTGCTGCATGGGGTCGGCATGCAGTCATTTTCGATCATAAAATCACAGTAAGGTGTGCGTAGCTGTTAGCACATATTGCAAAATAGTTTCTGGGAAAAAAACAATTATATAGCTGGAATTTGTGAGTTGCTACAAATGAAAGTGTGCCTTTGAGAGTTGATACTCCCAAAATTCACCGACGTTGATAATTTCGGATACGTAGACATCCAACGGTTTTGTCCAGACATTTTTAATCCTTATCTGCATTGATTTTGTGTGCATCCGGCATTTTTCGAGCCATGAAGAAGAAAAACACATCCAAATCGCCAGTGGTCAAGGTTCCTTGGTTAGAATCTGAATTTGACACGGAAAATGGTACACTTGTGCACCCCAACCTGTCATTGACTGAATGTATATGTGCCCAGTGCACAAAACGTCTCCGTGCTAACCGGTCTGAACAACCAATTTCACCGTGAACCTGGCCATTTGAGTCATTTGAAACATTGAATCTTGATTGGGTCTTGCATGTTTTTGATGCACAACAATTTTTTATTTTTGTTTGATTTGGGATTTTGTCACGGATTCCCCAATGAATTTTGTACATGCTTCTGAATTTCGGTTTTTTATCAATTTCAATATTCAATGTCAATATTCATAAAAAAATGTCACGTTGTTGAAACGCCTCACGTTGAAAACCAGTTGCCAGCTTGACTAAGCAAGTGGCCAGTCATGATTCATCATTCTCCATTTACCGGTTTTGGGAATAACAATTTGGTCCAATTTGTATAACCGTTCTTTTGAAAACCGACATTGAAGACATCCCTAAACCAAATTTTGGTTTAATATATCCCATTATATCGGCTATTCCCATTCTATTCCCAGTAAAATCCCCATATTATATAATTGGTTCAATCCCCATAATTTGCTGAGTTTCACCATCCCAGTGTACTCAGATTTGACCCATCCCCCATAGGCAGGAGTGTTAGCTGGCAAAGTGAAGGGCCTCCTTCCCGAGGTCAGGGGATTCTGGCGATTCCGGGAACCCCAGGATTCCGCGAAAACATGTAGTATATAATATATATATATGGTTACATTTACATTTACATTTACATTTATATTTATATTTATATTTATATTTGTAGATATGCATGCGTATATATTAGTTGGGTAAAATTGAGAATCATTGGGTCATGCTAAAAAATTCAACTACATTTTAGTTTAGATTACTGTAGATAACATTGAATATTCCCACCTAGGTCGGTCGTGTTTTTTATCGATTTTTTTTTTATCGTCCTGTCTCCCCTGGATTTGGTGACACCCCTTGGAACAATTGGTCGTTCACATGGGAAATACCAACACCAGGTCCCAAAATTTGGAACCCTAACATTCCCCTGTGTTCTCCCAAATTTCGGGCATGAAAATTGCAATCAAATGGGATATGATATACCAATTTTCCCATGTAACATTTGGTATCCCACATTTTGAGGCACAGTTGAATCCGCTCATCACAAGGGTACACCATTTCCAGTTTCACATGTCTTTGCAAGACGCAGGCCCTGGATTTGAGTTCCTTAAAGGCGGAGGAACCGCGGAGGGCGAAAATTGATGGACGTAAGCAGGTGGATACTCCGATCACATCTACCACCACCAGTTACAGAGTCACTACATGGTTTCAGAATGTCTCACCTCTGCATGTTTCATTCTTGAAAGGAATGCAGTTTACTTCTTGTGGTGTTCAGTGGTCGCTGTTCAGAAAGTTGGCGCAAGGGAATATCTGAAAGGCGCCGCAAATTGTTGGAGGGTGAAAACTCAAAAACACAGCAGTCTCCTGTCAATATTTTGATTATTTTGCCTGATTTGAAGTCAGCTGCTTGTTGCTGTCCTTTTTTTTTCTCCGAAAATATTTCAAGCCTCAGGGTTATGAAAGGTATGCTCCCATGGTCGGGCCATAACTCCAACTTATGGTTTTTTATAATCCCAGGATGTCTCCCCAGAGATGGACACCAGGAGGATGACGATGGGCCGCCAGAAGAGCTGACGACTGAGACAGCAGCTGCGGTGGAGGAGGTGGATGAACTGCTGGGGGAAGTGTGGCAGATGCCGTAATCATAAGGATAATGGTCGTTGATGATGATTCATATAGTGATGGCCATTGGTGATTATGAGGGAAAAGAATCATTGTCAAAATATTGGTATGAATAAATCGTAGAATGATGCTGATAATAACTGATCCAATCAATAATACTATCAAGTATCCAATTCTGGATTGGATTGAAATTTTTGATTTGCGTAAGGATGGTAATTTTAATTGCGACGATCAACATAAAAACATTTGCTAGCGAATGATAGTTTAATTTAATGATAATAGTGATGCTCGCTGTTTTTTTTAATTTTAATTTTTAGCAATGATTTAATATTGATATTGGTGATGCATGATAAACGTATATAGTCTAATATAGTCACAAAGACAATGCTAATCCGAATGACCATAATGTACTGTATTCAATACAACAAAATAACACAAACTGGGACCCCAGCACAATCCACTACATGCCATCAGGTTTAGGGGAGACATTTTGTTAGGAAGGAAGGATTACTGGATGTCTCCACTGGTCCTACAAGTCTCAAGGGATATGGAACATGATCGAAAATGATGGAACATTCACATGATGAAGAGTGATGAAATATGATGGAAAATGATGGACACTCAATTCTTGGCATCACTTTCCCAATCATTTGGGGACAGCTGGAAGTGACCAGGATGGAAGACAACTGGGATTGCTGGGCAACTGGGTAACCTCAATCTCCAAACCGACAGAAGCAAAAACAGTTGGTTTTTAGAGTAGGATTCAGAAGCAACATGAAGCAACAGATTGGACTCATAATGTACACCAGAATTATTGGCTCAGTTACGTGTACTGAATCGGTGCCCAATAAGGTACTGAATCTATTGGGTTTGTCTTGACCTTGGGTAGCCTAATATCCAATGGTTTATATAGTTTATTCTCATATTTCCCAATGATGAGAGTTTAGGCTTATCTCATCGTATCTCTAAATTGTTGATTGACATTGGTAGCCAATATTCTCCTATCTCTAAACATTATGATTTTGGAGGTCCTTCATTGGTAGCCAATATCCCACACGTAACGACGTTGGCACCGCCCATGCCGTTGTTACGCTACAGGTGGATGCTTTGCTGGTGACCAAGGCAGCAACTTGTAGGAATATTTTTGTATCTTAATCAATAGTAACTTATAGTTAATCCTTATAGTATAATCAATAGTAACTTATCCCATGATATTTGAGGATATCAATCTTTAATGAATAGTATAAGTTAGTGTAACTTATCCCATGATCTCCCCAACTCCGCTGGTTCATCATTTTCTTCCCTTAATGGCCAAAACACGGTCAATTTTCTGGGAGTTTTTTTGACCTTATTTTCAGACACACACACACATTGAGTTTCAATACTCACTTATGAATATGATTTACTATTCTTGGGGGTAACGTTTTGAGTCAATAGTCAGTGTCAATCAATCCTAACTATCGGGTGGTTAGTAGGGAGCGATTAGGAGCGGTATCGGTATTCCCTATGAAACGGGGAGCCAGTAGGAGCTACTAAGTTTCCCAACCATGTGGTGGTCTATGGGTTTCTAAACGGAGGAAAGACTTGGCAGCACGACCCATCATGGCAATTTTTCTTGGACTACAGGGATGGATTAGGCCCAGCTGAAAACTAGAAACATGTGGGTTCTTAGTGACAGTGCCGCAGGCTGATTTCTGATATTTCTGGCTGGTGGGAAGTTTCATCCCTGACACTTGAACATATTGTCATTTCTTGTTTTTTTGGGATGGTCACATCTTGGGTTGGGATGTTTGACTATGGCAACTTTCAGGAGAAGGTCAAGAAGGCGAAGCCCAAGAAAGGCCCACCAACAAGCACAGTTGACCTATTTGCGAGTGATCCTTGTGGTTTTAAAGGGGTTTGTGCATAAAAACAACTCCCACTTGGCAAAGGGTCATTCGCTCCCAATCATGGAACCAATAGATGACTTTCGCACCTGGTTCTGTGCTTCCTCTGAAAAGTGTGAGGTGATGCAAAGCCTAAAAGCAAAGCTGTGAAATACCTCTGGGAAGAGCCTGAGAATCAGGACATGGATGACATGGTACCAAGTTGGGGATCTTCAATGCATTGCTCCCCAAAATGATGTACGCTTGCTGAGTGTTGAACTCTAAGGTTTTTCAGGGTATCTTGAAGCATCGCCTGGTTCTACGATCGGAATTCCTCTGACCAATCCGCTAGAACCAATCGAACAGCGAAGTCTTGGAAGCTGCCCATTTGTGAATTGATAGTAAAAAATAGTAAACATATCCCTGGAATTCCCTGGACTATTACCATGTGGGGGTTTCAAAACCCCAGGGACCTGCTAATTCCGGTTGGGTTTTGGATGTGCAGACACGCAAAAACTGAGTAAGTAGAGTGGAAAAAACCATCAAACACCAATATTTTCAGTTTCTAAAGCCTCCAGTGGGCGCTTCATTGGGTATCACTTACGTTTTTGGCTTCATCACGTGAGCAGGCAAAAACAAACACTGAGATGCTTTACCTAGGATTAGCTGTTCAACTGGTTGGAACATGGATGAACAAATATCATCCAAGATATTAAGGGCGGAGTTGAAAACTTGCTACCGACTTCCCCAAAACTGGGGCATCTGGGGCCAAGAGCACAGGACCCCATGCACAGCTGCGGCCGCCGATGTATGGGTTTGTGCCCATCCAGCTGTAGATTAACATACGTCATTTATTGTCAGAAGCTAGCCTGGCTTTCTTAACCAACTCATCTAGGTGAATCCAATTTCATATCCCATGAAATATCCCCATGAAATTTCCCCATGAATTCCAGTGATGTCCCTTTTTTGTGGTTGCCAAGTTTTGGTAGGAAAAAAAACATCACACTTTGTGGCATTTTGTGGAATTTACCACTAAATGTGATTTTACCAAGTAAGAAATGTTGAAATCCCCATTTTGTGTAGTACGAAATCACTGTTGAAGTAGGATTTTACCAACTTCGATTTTGGCCAAGGGATAGCCATGCCAGCCATGCTGCTGGAGCCAGGAGCTGCTGGAGCTCTTGCGCCAGGAGACAGAGACGAAACGCCAGGCCAAAGCAACCCGAGCCAGGCGCTCTGTGGGTCGAAACTCTGTGGGAATTGTAGGGGATATAGGATTGATATAGGTAAATGATGGTAAATCATGGGATCTTAATGAGATTATAATGGGATGATGATGGGACATATTGAGATATGGGAATCCTCCAGCCATAGTTCGACGATTTCCCGAGCTAGAACCCTCCATTTGCTTCGGGGAGTTCCGATTGCTACGTTGGATTACCGGAGGGTATATCCTGAAATACTTTTCACTATACTTTTGGTTGAGTTATACTATACTGAGATTTCATGGACTATTAGTGGGTGTACCACTTTACGAAGCACCTGACAGGGATATGAATGGGATCTCATTTGTAATCCCATCAATGGGGATACTTTCCAAAGCTTGCGACTCATCTTGGCAGTCGCCCGATGATTGCATTTGCTAAAAAGGAGCATAGATAGGTTCGAATTCATGGACTATCAGAATGTAGACATACACTTCCAAAGCACATCCCCTTACATACTATCTTGGTCCACCTACACTTATACATCAGCAAGACATGAGGTATTTCCCAAAAGCATCGAGAAAATACATATATCGCATGGAAGTCTAAGGGTTTGTAGCGGATTCCAGTCTTTTGGATGAGGGATTTGGGTATGTTCAAAACAGGGGATATGCCTCACCTTCTGATACCTGGCAAAGGAAACTCCCCATCCAGAGCTGATTTATTTCCCATTGCCATCTTTGACTTTCAGAGGGCAAATCGTGCCCCATACCCATACCCAGCTTGCGGCTCACAGGGTGGAGAAGGACGGCGTAGTGCTAATAAAACAGGGTGCTGATGAGGACCGGATGCTCTTGGTCGGGGCGAATTGAAACACCTGACAAGGATCTCACCAGCAATGATGGATTCTGTACGCATGTCCTAAGGTGCTAAGGCCGCGGACACCTGAAGACCCACCCTGTGACACTTCATTTTTATTTCCGTGGGGGAAAATCCAGGGCCGTTCCAACCAGGGTTTGCAGATATCCATACAGTATACATCATGCATCTCAACATTTTAAGCCTAAATAACCCAGATCAACATGTCTTTTCAAACAAAGGTCCTGAGGAAGCTATGTGTCCAGCAGGACGATTTGGAGGCCTCAAATTTCCTCAAAGAGGAGCCTGGGCGGTGGTTCAAATATCCACTGAGATGGGTGTAAGCACCATGCCTATCTGCCATTTGTGGTCTCAAACTGGGATGGTACCCATCAACTCACTGCTGGGCACAGTGCAGGGCTGAGCCTGAGCTATGTGGTTTGAATGTTACTGTGATTCCCAGCTGATCAAATATTGCCCGTGTAGCAAGGTTTGATGTGGTAGAGCCAATTCTAACCCAATGATGTTGACGAAGGTTTGTCCACCAGGTTCATAGTGATGCCCAAAAAGACTAATTCTTTAAGCAGTTTCTTTTGAGTTTTCCATTTTCTTTTGGGTTGCCCAAAAAAGAAAACACATTCCCTCCGGGTCCCTCCTTGAAAATCCACCTCCGGGGCTATCGGAGGAGCTTTTCTCTCGTCGAAAACGGAAGCGCAGCGTCCGAGATCGCTTTGATCGGAACGTCTTGTCAGCCTTCAGCCACTTGGACGAAGATTTCTCGGTAACACGGAGATCGAAACAGCAACCATGAGGATATTCTGATATATTATACCAACAGAAATATGAAAGATTGGCCTTTGATGCCCAAAGACAAGAGAGGATTGATTTCCTCTACCACCAGTTGGAAATGTTGTTCATTTTCTTGATCTCCAACTTGACATTTGACATCTCCACTGAGTGCCTTTGTACACGATAGAAGTGGTGCGGCTTGATCAAAGGATTCTGACTTGGAGCATCACTTGCAATACCCTCTGGTAATCAAACATGGTACTGAAGAAGCTCCATACCCACTTATAGACGCTTAAAAGACTTAAAACCCAACAAGATTAGTTGTTTTTGAATTGCCAGGGTAGGTTGCCATAGGCAACATAGGGGCATAGCAAAAATATTGCCATTCAGCGGTAGTTCAATCCATCTATAAACCCTTTTTCTGTGGCTTGTTTCCCTAGTGCTTGTTAGGCTACGGGTCAAAGTATTGGAGCAACATGCGTCTCCTCCGCTGCCACTGCGCCAGCCTGCTTCCCTGGCCATTTTTAGGAGTAAGGATATACGACCTTCTGAATACGGTAAACCGGTGTAGGCAATAATAATTCTCATTATATATATATATGTTGTTTTGGGTATGGGCTATAGTATGCCACACTACTTAGCTACATTCTAGATACATACTACCTGCATACTATTTTCTGTACTGCCTACCTCTTGCTCTTGCTAGCAATTTACTAGCCAAGCACTATCTGAAACATTGCGTGCGACCTATATACATACTTTCTACGAACTGCCTACTGTAGGTATCTTGTTTGCTACTGTTGACCGAAATGCTACTCATGTGCCGTCCAAATATCAGCGGCGCAGTGCGGCGCAGCAAATTATATACAGCCAGCCTATTACCTATATGCCAGCTAGACACTAGTTTATTCTAGTTTGTAGTGCCGTACATACACTGCCTCCTAGGCAAACTCTTGACATGTACTATCTTTTGCGCTGCCTACGACCTATATACTGATGTCCCAACGATCTAATTGCCTCGTTGATCAACCCATCACCATTTTGTGTCAAGTTTTAAGGCACCGACCTCAGGATTGACAGCATTGTTTGGTGATATGGCCGATATATCCTGATGTTTTTTTTGCTCAATTCCTAGTGTTTCTTGCTGAAAAAAGACTGTGTTTGTTGCTTCGTCCTCTTTTTTCTTGGCACATCCCCCAAGACATCCGCCACGCCTCCGAGGCCGGGCGCGACCTTTGCATGTCGTCAACCCGCGGAAAAAAACGCGACAGGCTGCGACTGCGCTGGGCAAGTGACCCTGGTGCAGAGCGCAGCGCCTCTCGCGGAAAAGGTGCTGATCTGCAGGTGGGATGGAGGGCCTACCATGGTTTAATATGGTTTAACGGTTTAACATGGTTTAACCAAAATTTGGGGCTGAAAAAATTGATTGCTTGTTGGTTTCAGAATTTAATCCCTGTGTGCAAGTTTCGTCGAGATATTTTTTTGCTGCGATACCCTTTGGATCCCTTTGGCAATTTTTAAATATTCAACAGTTTGCTATGAAAAATGGTCATTTATTTCTGTAGTCCCAACCTGCTGCTGACCTGCAATTTCTAGGCTCCAGGCTCTAGTGCGAAGTTGTTTTCAAGTAGTCTCGGCAGTTGGGAGGTGGCGAAGCAGAATTCCTGATGAGTTTCGGAGTTGCATCAATGTATATCCCCCTTGATTTGTAGTTGAATCAGTTTTTTTTGGGCCAATCGAAGGCAGCTGTATGAGGGACTATTTGGTTTTGGGTCATTCACTGCTCTGGACGCAGGTTGAGTTTTTTGTTTCAGATTCCGGGTGAAGATCAATGGGAATTTCAGGATCCTAAAATGGAGGTATTGTACCATATAAGGGCATATTTTCTAGGGATATCCCCTTACATAGGCCTTATATATGGTAGGTACCTCCAATTTAGGTTCCTGAAATGGCCATTGAGAAGATGAGCCAGTGCATGGAGAAGGTCAATCACGGAGCAATAAAAGCTTTGTATGGCCAACCAATTGAGACGTTTCCCCAAACGGCGATGTTATCCACAGCTTTCCCGGAGCTTCGGCTTCAGATTCTGATTCGGCACCAAATACCTTGCAAATAGGTGCCAAATTGAAAACTATTTTCTGGATAGTACTTCTATAGTGAAGTAATAGATATATCTGGATATTACTATTTGGATCATCATCCCAGATTTTTTCTGGGTATTACTAAAATTTACTATGTGTTCGGCGGTTATTTGGGATGATCCCCACTTGACCAACTCAGGCAGCTGAGGCGAGAGCGTGTGGCCTTATCGGCGATGGGGTTGTGACTGGGGACGGCGGATGAACATCTGTGGACTTAAAGATTTTACCAGATTTTACCAGCAATTCTGGGATGAAAAGCAAGATTTGCTAGGCTTTTGACTTCAAGGCATTTCAAGGCCACCTCAGAACCGCTTTCTGTCAATTCAAAGAGATCGGGGACCGCATCCGTGGCAGTTTTGGCTTCCCAGACTCGCCGGGCCGGGTTTGCTGCCGCCATGTGGGGCTTCATACGGGTGCTTCATGGGCTGTTGCCGCTAGCAGTTCAGTCCTGGTGGTGTGAGACCAGTGCTCTCACCGGTTGCCGCGGTCACCCAAGGCACTTTGTCTTGGAGACAGCAAAAGGTGAGGTGGACAAGTTCAAGGCCCATTCCATTGCACCGTTTCTCTGGGTGGGTTGTGTATTGGTCAAGCAGAGATGTCACGATCCAGTCTCCAAGAAGTATGAGTAATATAGACAACAGGACCATGCGAGACTTGTGCTGAAACTTTACATGGGTGGCCGCACTGCCGCCTGCTACCCTCCGACTATCTATTGAACATCCAGCATTGATCAGAGTGCATTGCCATTGCCACACCACATCATCCTAATCATCACCTCTTCACTTTTCACAACATCACAGCATCCTGACATCACCTCTTCAGAACGTCACCTCACCCTAACACCGCTTCATCTGAACACCACATCCTAATTTCATTTCTTGACAACATCGCTTCGTCCTAACATCAGTCCACCACATGACCTTTGTACAACATACTTTCATAACAGCTTCACTTCTTGTGAGGCAGCTACTCTGAACACATTGGCATGCTTGCTCAAGACTGCGTTTGCTTGTGTAGCTTTTCGGTTGTGCGGCAGGCGTGGGGACTGTCTGGAAGGAAGTGCGCGAAACACGACGTGTTTCTTCATACTTTGGTGCTTTAAATGGTCGTGACAGTAGGTCTGTCGAGACGGCGGGGGCGAACATGGTCGCATCATGCTAACATCATGTTTGAATGGGCGGGTTGCCTGCGCGTTGGAGCTGGGTCTCGGATGGCTTTCAAAGTCCAAAGATATGCTTGTGTGCTGGCGCTTAATTCACTTTGCTTTGCGTGGCAGGTGTGGCTGCATCAAGGTGTGGCACTGCGCTGGGGCAGGAGTTATGCCCTTTATTCCCAGGGGCCCTGCAGTAACGTTGCCAACGAGGGCTTGCTTTCCTGTGTCGGTGATGCCAAGCTTTTGCAATCAGATGCGGTGCTCAAAGAATACTTGGCATTCGACTCGATGCGCCGCGCTTGTGGCGTGACAAACCATGTGTTGTACACTGCAGTGCAGTAAACTGTCTTAAACACGAGCATGTGCAGAGATTGCGTGGAACAAACACGAACTCCATCATTGGGCACGACTTGTTACTGCAAGCCTTCCAAAGCACTGTTGTGCAACAGTGCTGTGTAGTCACTGAGCGACGCAGTACTTCAGTTCCAGGTTTCCAGGGCCTTCTGTGCCAGCATTCAATGATTTCAATGTGCTTTTGTGATGCCCTTCATGACTGTGACGCATCCGTGTTTTTGGGACGGGACGAGGAGTGGCTTGCCTTGTTTGAGGTTTGGCAGAGGGTCTATCCGGATAGAAACATGGGCCACTGCATGGCTGAAGCCTTGGAACGTGTCTTGCCGGGCCGTGCTGCGGCGAAATAGTCCGCTGTGTCTGGCGTGGAAGGCATCTCATTGTTGCAGAAGGCGTGTGCTGGTGCTTTGTGCCTCACATATATCCTCACATAATTCTTCGCGGCGTCACGTCTTCATAACACCATTTCATCACAACATCAACACACCGCTCCAAAAACTCACCATGTATGAACATCTCCATTACGGCGTGTATGAGCATGAGACTGTACTTCGCCAGGCCTTTGAGAAATTGCCCATTTCCTGGGTGGATCAGCATGTGTTCGTTGACTGGGACGGGGATGATGACCTTGATGTCATCAAGGTGAACGTGAAAGGCAGGACATGCGGCAAAACCACAACAAAACCATGTGAAAATGGTGGGTTTTCCTCTGATTAGTTGATGTGCCCGGAGAAGATCTCAGTAGATGCAGCAACGTTCAAAACTTGAGGCATGCTGGCACGGATCAAAATCAGACATATCAGGTTAAAACATGATTCCAGGCTGAAGTTGGCCAAACCAACCACCTTGGCAGGCCTGGACTTGTTTGAGCAAGGAGATCCAGGCTATTTTGTGAAGAAAGAACCCAGCCCTTTCAAAGACATGAAGGATTTTTTTTTTGCGTGTTTGCCCGAAGTTCTTGACATCAACGGCGATGGCAAACTGGATATGCTTCTGGCAGATAAAACGGGTGTGAGGTACTATGAGAACAACATTGGACTTCAAGAAAAAACTGGGAAGGACAGAGGTTGGTAAATGTCGAATGTTGGAAGACGTCACTTTCGGACGTTTGTTGGGGGTTGATGTTCATTGAAGAGACAGCGCCTTGAAGGAGAACCCCTTCCTGCGCATCAGTGGCGTTCGTGGCTGCGGGCACTTGAGCGTGGCCGACTGGGACCAGGATGGCCGATTGGATCTTCTGATGGCCGACTTGGCACACCCCATGATTCATTTCCGCCAGGATTCGGAGGGCCAGTTCCGGCTGGTGGATGACAGCCCTTTGCTACGTGTAACGGCAAATCGCACGCTCTTCCGGCGGCCTCTGATGGTTGACTGGAACAAGGATGGAAGAATGGATTTGATCCTGGTCGAGCAGCCGTTCAGGCCCTGAAAGTGTGGGCATTCTGGAACCATTGAAATGGGCATGGTTTTAACCTTGGAATGTACAGAGTACACACGTGTGTGATGTGTATGCGGTGTGTTGTCTGGTCTTGTATTGTCGTTTGTCATTGTTATTTGTCATTGTCTTTGTCACTGTCATCATTGTCACTGTCATCGCCGTTGAAATTGCAACTGTGATGGTAATTATGTTTTGCTCTTTGTAGTGTATTGTGTTGGGTTGCGTTGCGTTGTGTGGGATTGTGTGGCGTTGTATATTGTTGTGTCGTGTCGTGTCTTGTCACGTAGTTTTGTAATGGTTTGTAATGTGGTGTAAAGTAATGTATATACATGTATACTGTATATACTGCAATCTAATGTAGTAGTGTAATTACTACAATTTTGTGTTGTGTTCTTTTTTACTTTCTGTTGCATTGTGTTTTTGCTCTGTGATGTAATGTGATGTGATGTGACCTGACGTAATGTAATGCATCTGCATGCAATGTGAAAATCATGTAATGAATGTAATGCATGTGCTGTATGTCAGCGTATTTCGTATGATAGGTATGTTTGCAGAAAAAGGTATGCAAGTATATGCAAGCAATGTATGTAATGTATGTAATGTATGGCATGTAGTGTACGCTTTTTAAACTTTGTGAAAGTTGTGTACTGTATGCATGTCACGCATGTAATGCGTGTCATACATGTTGCAAGATGTGTATGTGATGAATTATAATATGTAATGTATGTAGTTCATGCAATGCATGCATGCAGGCATTTAGGGCATGTTCTGTGTGCTCTGTTGGTTGCGTAGGTTGTGTATGTAATGTATGTTTTGTATGTCATGCATGTCAGGTTTGTTGTGTATGTAATCTGTAAAATGTACTTATGGCTGCAATGCGTGTACTGTATATACATCTTATGTATGTTGTGCATGCTCTGCGTGTTGTGTCTTGTATAAATGCTGTCTTCGGTGTTTCTGGCATGGTATGATATTGCATGGCATGGCATGGCATGCAATGGAATGGCATGTCATATACACATTGACATATTGTATCATATATATATAGGTTTTCTCCTTTTTCTCCACCCTCGAAAGTGCAAGGACCAACTTGTTTGGTTCCAGGTAAAAAAAAAAAAAAACAGTTTGGGGAAACTTTATGTCCCAAATTTCATTTCTTGTATCCATGTGGCAAGCCGCTAGCAGAGTATACTGTAGATGGACAAGTCAGTCTCCACGCTTTCCGAAAAGGATTCCTTTGAGTCAGTATCCGGGAAAATCTGCAAACATAGGCCAGTGTCCATAAGAAAGTTCTTGAACCCAGGAACCCATTTTGAGGTGGGGTCTCTGGTCAGGCGAGGAATTCTGGCCAGCATGCTAGCCAAACATGGAGTTGCCCCTGCGCCGGATGAATCCACATGTGAACCGCTCATCTTTCTTCAGGACGAGGCGGGGAGCTTCTATGAGCCTGGCTGGTGGTTTTCAGCAAGGTTTTGGGAGTCGCCAGATATACAAATGATTTTCTTCTTACTTGTAGTACTTGTAGTACGTTTAAGCTATCTGAAATCATGTTTCAGGCAGGTGTCCATGTCGTAGTGTCGTGGTCAAAGAAGCACTCACGTCATAATTCCTGACGATATTTTTCGAAACATTGCTTCAAGTGTTGCTTCCATATTTGCAAAATGAATGCAATGTGATGTGGATGACTCGCAATGCCGGGGCTGTGTCAGGACAGGACAGTCATGCGCATCTTCAGCATGGCACCAGAGCATCTTACATGAAACGTTTGTGCGCACTACCCCACCCCAGTCCCCGTTTACGGTAGCATGTGCCCATCTTCAGTGCCACACCAACGATAGTGACAGTGTTTTTTACAAGAACAGTATTGCAACCCAGCACACCCCACCCAGGTTTAGAATAGCACGACAAGCATCCACCCCGACCACCAGCCCACCCCATTCCAAGAATAAAACATTTCGGATTTGTCTGCGCGTGGTGTGATTTTAAGTGCGGATGGTTTAAACGTATTTTAAGTGCCTAGACATACGGTCTAAAAATTGGCTACAGCTGTATGGCCATGGCTATGGCCACGTGCCTTCTGATTTGCTGAATCCTTTCGGCTTAGGAAAGCACTGCGCCCAAGGGCGTCCTGCAGAACACGGCTTGCAAGTACGGTGCCATCTCTTTGGTGGATGTGGATGGAGACGAGGACTCCCCATGATTTCCTTGCTTTGGGTGTGTTCAACAATTTGCTAGATTCACGAGAAGTATCACTTTGAAAAACATGTTTGAATGACCAGAAAGCGGTGTTTATGAAGGAATTGGCATAGGAGCCTTGAAGGACATGGATGTCATTCTGCTTTCTGCCTCCCTGCTGGGAAAACGCACCCTCGAAGTATACGAGCACCTGGAAGACCATTCCCTAGCTATTCCAAGGCACGAACAGGCCACTTCTTTCCCACTGAGCCAGATCAAAATCAGCACTAAGAGTGACTTTGGCAACTTGGGGCTTCAGATATATCGTCCTTTTTTGGCAGATTGGGATTTGGATGCTGGTTCGAAAGACTTCAACCCTTTTTTCGGCATTTCCAGTTCAAACCAGGTGCGTTTGTGTTTTCAATGACCCTTTTTGTTGGTGGTGCAATGTGAGATGTTTTTTAGGCCTGCATATATATACTGATTGGTGGTTTGGAACTTTTTTTATTTTTCCATATGTTGGGAAGAATCATCCCAACTGACTAATATTTTTCAGAGGGGTTAAAACCACCAACCAGTATATATGTATATTATATGCATGTATATGTTTTTATGTGTATATATATATAATATTATATATAATTATATATATATATATATATGTTTTTAAATAAATAAATATATATATATGAATAGCTGCTTTCTTTAGAGAGTTTGCAAATCTACATATTTTCATGCATTATGTTTCAGTTATATATGTATTTGTACATCCATATGTATCTTTACATGTTATATTAGAGTCGTACGTTGATTCCTGATGGGTCCATGACATGTCCAACAGCTTTTGATCCAAAGGCAATGGTTGAGCTCCCGGTGGGGCTCTGCCTGCTTTTGTCATCATGTAGTTTGTAGATACGCTATGTGCTCATCATGTGCAAATTTGTATCCATTGGTTTGACCCGAGGATGGAGATCTGGACCTGGCTCTCTTGCCACGTGCGTCTGAGCGTTTGGTGCGCTTTGGAGACCGCGCCCGCTTCTTCCGCCACGAGGCGGATGACCGTGTCAGTGAGGTGTCGGTACCCAATTCCTCCTGCAAGATGAACTTCAGCTTTCCCTTCAGTGCCACCGACTTTGATGGCGATGGCCGGCTGGATCTCGTGGGCGTCGACCATGATGAGTACGACCTCCGGCGAATCGTGGTGTGTCTCCAAACTGCGAATGGTTACGTGCTGCTGGAGAAGGAGAAGAACCCGTTCTACCGCGGTGCATGTACGTATGGGCCCAAGCACAACTTTTTGGACTGGGATTCGGACGGGGATGTGGACCAAATCTGCCTGGACGACCATGATCACTTGCAGTTTGTGGAGCAACTTCCCAACGGCAGCCTGAAGACCCACCTGCTGCCAGTGCCAGAGACACAGGATTATGTAGCAGCGGACTTTGATGGAGATGGAGATATTGACCTCTTGCTGGTCGTCGCAGGGATTGCAGGTTGGACATGATTTGATATGATTTGCAGATGCATTGTTTAGCTTTCACCGCCTAGGGGTGTAAAAGGTTGCAAACCACCTGACCTTGCAAGGTTGGAAGTACTATGAGAGAAGAGAAGATGGAAGTCTCGATGAATTGCTTGAGCGTGACAACCCCTTTCCCCGCTCCATGTGGAACTTGATATCGTCTTCACCCGATAGCCTAACCACTACGACTGAAATCTACGCAGCCTTGGATGATTGGAATGGGGATGGTTCTTTGGATCTAGTAGCCGTGGGTACCAAGACGGTGTCTGTTTAGCGGTTTGAATCACTTTTTTTATTTTCAACATTTTCAATCATATTTGATGATAAACTTGTTTCACTAACGATATTTTTTTGGATGTGTCGAAATGCCCAATCAGGTATCTTTGCTTTTGAACAAACCACTACAGACCTTTGTCGAATATGATGCAAGTGATTCTCCGTTTTCAGGGATCCATATGACGTCACCCTCCTTGGCAGAGTGGAACATGGTTGATGTTGATGGCGATGGAGATTTGGACTTTGTATTTATGCCCAAAGGGAAAAGCGGAGTGAGTGACTTAGTACCTGATGCACCAGCAGCATATCAGTACTTCGAACATTTGGAGAATGGAGAGTTGGCGAAGCGGGAAGGTGCTGCCAATCCACTGCTGGCTGCGCCATCTAGTGGAACCATGTATGGCGACAAGGAGAGGGTGATAAACGTGGAATTTTAAGGATGTGACACATCAGTTGGATGATTGTTGGTTCTTTCATGCCCGCACAGATTGGGTGATTTTTGAAATTGGAGTATGGGCCGCCCTGGAAGGAAGTTGGAGTTCCACGTTCGCAGCAAACGTTGTGGCTGGGCTTGTGATGCAGACATGTGGTAATCACTGGGCGAGAGTCTTTTCTTTATTCGCTATATATTGCATCATTACTTGCTAGTGACTAGTGAGTTGGAAACACGTTTTTTTTTCCACCAGGTTTTGCCTAGGTGTGCGTGTGGGGGTGCTAGTGTCTTGACTTTTCCCGCGACTGCTTTCATTGCGGATGTTATTGCCTACGGTTTGACAACCGAACCAACGTTGCGTTTTTGCCTAGTCCTTACATCATAGGGGGGTTCGGGAGAGATGTGGGGGGTAACGTTGGGGAGTGGATGGTTCAGCAGCTTCCATGCCACCTACTGGGATATGCACACACACGCAAGGATATGTTGTATCTGTATCTGTATCCGTATGTAAATCATTCTATATCTATATCTATATCTATATCTATATATCTAAATATATATATATATTTATCTAGATCTATTTCGACATCTCTATCATCTCTATCATCTCTATCATCTCTATCATCTCTATCATCTCTATCATCTCTATCATCTCTATCATCTCCATATCTTTATCATATCTATCATATCTATAATATCTATCATCTCAATCATCTCAATCATCTCAATCATCTCTATCTCTACCATCTCTGCCATCTCTACCATCTCTACTATCTCTACTATCTCTATCTCTCTATCTCTCTCTATCTCCCTCTCTCTCTCTCTATCCCTCTCTATCTCTCTCTATCTCCCTCTCTCTCTATCCCTCTCTATCTCTCTCTATCGCTCTCTCTATCTATCTACCTACCTAACTATCTATCTGTCTGCCTGTCTATCTATCTATCTGTCTGTCTGTCTGTCTGTTTGTCTGTCTGTCTGTCTGTCTATCTGTCTATACACATCCGTATCCATGTACATATATATGCGCATATACATATACGTATACATACACATAGAATTACATGTACATATTATTATACATACACATATACTTACATATACATACATGTAAATATACATGTACATATCATATACACATATTGTAATTGGTGCAGCCCCTCTGCTGATCCACATCCAACAAACAGGAGACTTTCAAGTGAACCAATTCCCTGCACCTCAGCAGATCTCTGCATTCTTTCCAGCTGTCAGCACACAGAAGATCAGCCATGTTGTGGCCTGATGATTACTTCCAAGACGTCCGCTTCCAAGATCCGTGACCCTGTCACTGTATGAAACTAGACGACGGATGGCCCGAGAGCGTAGAGGAGCAAATTACTCAGTTGTTAGTATCAAGACAATGTAATGAGTACATTGAGCATATATTGTATGCAAAAGAAAAGAACATGTTGCAGATGGTCAGCAGAAAGAAGAAAGAAATGATATGTCAAAATTCTAAGCTGAAACGTGATGAGATGCATAGGAGGAGTTTTACACGCAGACAATTTCACACACACACACACACGCACACACTTTCACTTTACCTAGAGACATGCACAGACGCACCCACAGACACAAGCATACATGAACACACACTTGCTCAGAACCAGCATTGCGAATTCTGATGTGGAATGCATCGTACGTGCAAAAACACTTCAGTTAAACCTGTCAGGAAAAAAATGGTGACCAGAGGCGAAAACCCGTACGAAGGTAATCTTTCTACGTCCATACTAGATGCAACAGTTTCATCAGAACCAAATCGTGATCTTCCATTTGTTCGACATGCCGGTTCTGGGCTTAGCC
>Ga0126342_10006765_pt1 | contig 20392 bp, 18 predicted proteins | sample Cyp1metagenome_FD_92528 | JGI IMG/M metagenome (GOLD analysis project Ga0126342, IMG submission 92528) | Coral microbial communities from Lord Howe Island, Old Settlement Bay, Australia - Cyphastrea 1 metagenome | ecosystem: Host-associated > Invertebrates > Cnidaria > Coral ...
CACATGGCACATCAAAACACGCAAACCGCCTGGGGTCGTTAGAGGCGGCGTGAGCCAAAACAACTATGAAAAAACACACAATTTGCGACTTCATCTTCCAGCTTTGCTGTTCCAATCCCCACTTCTCCGAGTTCATCCTCATGTTGGACGCTAGAAACTACTTTTTGCTTCAATCATGAATCTTGTGGGTAGACGCTTTTCGGGTGCCGTCTGAACTTACAGATCCTAAACTGAATTCGGGTCTGAAAATAGGTACCCCTCAATCCCCATTTTGATCTCCAAAGATGTTACCCACCATGGGCGATCCCCAGCTGCTAAGCAGACCCTGTCTAGGCCAGAAAAAAATGCGCTGCTGTAGCGCCAGAGCCACGGTCTGCACGGAGAGACCTCCCCGCGCTTCAAAAACTGCGAAAACGCAGGGGGCAAACCATCATAGTGGAATATAGTGGAATGGTAGTACATTCCCATCAGAATTTTGGAGGGTTTATTGAAAAGAAATCGATCTTGATGGAGATATCTACTATCCAGTTTCTATCTTTTCTTGAGACGGGTATCTAAGATTGGCCAAGGTTGAGGATTAGTCGAGCAACTTTGGCATCTCAGTTTGCACCAAACATCTTGGTTTCCCTGTGCATGAATCAAACTGCTGCTGAATTTCCAGGACGATTCACACTTTATAGATCTGTCTTATAGTTATGCTCAATGCAGTCGCAATCATATGTCATAAAAACCCTGCTCTTCACATCTCAAAAAGGAGCTTTTTGTCTAAACATGAAATGCAACTATTTTTTGAGTATGATTTGATTCAACCACCTTTTCTTTTCATGCCTTCACCCCATTGCTATGAAATCTCGACTGTTGAACTGCTGGCTCTGCCACTACGCTTTCGGCTTTGCCAAGTCGCGCGTGAAAACCACGGCCTTCCAGTGGCTCACGCGTTGTTCATGCCGCGCAGCCAAGGTGCAATTGGTCAAAATTAGACACCATGCAAAACAAATGTACTTTCAGCTGGCTAGTATATATATATATATATGTTTATATATATAAGATATATAAGTATGTATGTATGCATGCAATATAATGGAATGCAATGCAATGCAATGCAACGTAATGTAATGTATGTATCCTCATTTGTGGTAAAAGCTGCGTGTCCAAGGTTTGCCCAGGCCAGGGGAAGCAGCTTGCCCTCGACATCCAAGGCTTGTAGTTGCTAGAGTTGAAAGGGAGAAAATCGCTCGACAATTGCTGCCTGGCTGCGCTTTCAAAATTCCATCCAGAGTGCGTCTGTTCTGGATAGCGCGAAAAACCCGACTCGTCGTTCGTTGGCGCGCTGTTTACAGCGTGCGGAACAGAAAGTTTCAAGTGCAAATGGCTTGGAGAAACGACAGCAGTTGCGACAGTTGCGACCGTTTGCGTTGCTGAGTTCTTAAGTGTTTCTCCAAGCGCTAAAGCGGTTTGGAATTCTCCCAGGAGATGTTACATGACTCAAGGAAGACTCGGTTGGAAAATACATCTTTTCTAAAGCTGACTTTGGTGATTTGTTTCCCGATTTTCTCGGAATCCTGGGCAACATGGGCCGCCCTCGGGCACACATTGGAAAACTGAGGGCTTTTTCTAACGGAACTTGGGCCACCGAGATCTGATGACTCTGATGGCCTCTTCAGAAGTCCAGTTCAGCCTGCAGGTTGGATCACGGATGTGTCACCGGGGGTGTGTCTGTAGACCGGGGGTGTGTCTGTAGACCGTATGTATGTATGTATGTATCTATCTATGTATGTATGTATCTATCTATGTATGTATGTATGTATGTATGTATCTATCTATCTATCTATGTATGTATGTATGTACGTATGTATACATATTGTATATATACATATATATATATATTATTTACACACCAATATTATACATATTTATTCTATTGTGACCCGGTTGTCCCATGGTTCTGAAGAACCTATGATTTCTGGGATGCACATCCAAGCACGGAAGCATCCCACGATGCTCAATGCAGCAGTCTAATGAACGGTGATTTCATCATCTAAGACACACCCAGATGATTGATAGGGGCCAATTGAACAGCAGTTTATCACAAAAAATTAGGGGTAACCCCCGAAATTCATAGGGTTCAGAAAAATCTGAACCAGAAATGAACACATGAAGACCACCTGGAATCAGCTTCCTACTGAGCCCCAAAATTGGATGGACTAATACGACAGGTTCAGTTCCAATTGTTGGGTTCCGCTTTGGTTTTCAGGAGGCTAGCTACATCCTCAATTTGTGAATTTTGAAACTTGGGGTCTGAAAATGGGGTGCAGCACACCCAAATGTTTGTTTGTTGATCATCAGTTTCCCTATGAACTAGTCATAACTTATAACTTGGAGGTATGCCCTTTTTCCAGACACCCAAATATCATATAGTTGCTTGAAAAGTTACTTGTATATTCCATTATAGCCCCATATCTCTGACCATTTTTCATATTTTTTTCAAGATCACCCATTTTCCCCCGCGTGAAACAAACCCTGAGAGCAGATCTGAGTTCACGACACAGCTTTCATCGCTACTCTCAATGGCATCGCTTCCCTCGCCAGGTATGCAGCGGATCTTCCAAAACACCACGGGAGAATAAGATGTAGAAATTAATATGGTATTAGTATTAATGATCTATAATTATGGATATATGCACATCATATGATGATCATTATAGTATGCATATTATATATATAGAGACATTAATATGCACATCATATGGCCTATGGCTCTAAAAAAATCCTATAGCCAAGGAAGCATATCCCCCCGGCTATTTTAGCGATCGTTCAAAGGGGTTGGGTGTCCACACCAGCTCAGAGGCAGTACTTTCAGTGGGCGAAGCCAAAACCTGCGGAAGGCTGGGAATGATGGTAGGTGGTTGAGTTATCCATGAAACTAAACATGGAACCCTAAACACGGGGCTGAAAAAATGTTCCCATGGCTGCAATTTCTGATTTCCATTGATTTCCATGGTTGTTAGGGATGCATTCAAGCAGGGCATTCAAGGAATTGGTTCAAGGTACGCAGAGTCTCGGAACAAAACTGTGACTCCCGTGAGATCAGGTTTAGGACCAAAGGGACAGAACCACTTCCAAAAAACAACAGATGGATCACTGGATCACTGTGTTCCCTCGTGATTTTTTCGGGATTCGATTGGGGTCTGAGCTGTGCGAAAAAAAGGCCAACCTCATCACTGTCTCCAAAGATCTCTGTGCCGCCAATGGCAGCAGAGAGGAGATTTCCTGAGTTTTTTGATGTGAAAATTTGAGGCTTTCCTAGGAATACCCCACTGAAACGTGGAGGTAACCAGAATCAAGAATTCGAGTGGAAAAAGATGTTCTTTTTCACAACAAGAATCCACCAACAGTTCACTAACAAGCAGATAGAATCAACAACAACAATCTGCCTTTCCATCCCTGAGTTGCCTTTCCATCGAACATCGATGGGACAATGGATATCATTGTTTTGCAATCCAAATTACAGGGATAAATCCTTGATTGTTGGGAATTTTCAATGATGGAACCATATAATTATCTCCAAATGAGTGTGGTAAAGCCAATAAAGAACCACACCGACCGGATTTTATTGTTTGCAGGTGTTGGCAGACCTCAAGAATATTGCTGGGTAAACAACCCACCATATTTTCGCAGATCTTTGGCTGTGTTTACTCCTAAAAGTCTAGGCTGCGGACGCACCCGCAGTGAGGCATGCTGCAACGCAGCAGGCTCCTAGGGGGAAAACTTGGAAACCATCCAATTTTAGTGGATGAAACCTCATGAACACTTGGAGAATAAACCTGTTGGAGTCAATCATTTTGAAACATCGTCAAACTGGCAAAACGCAAATGGCGGCTCCTGCTGTACTGCGAGAAGGACTAATTCGATGCAGTCTTTCAATGGGCTTGGTGCGAATTGCAAGGCCTTAGCAAATCACAACCGGTAGCCACAGCAAAGGGAGGATCGTCTGATCAGCTTGGATCATAGTTTTTTGTTCGAGGAACGGAGCCGCATTGCATCACCGCTGCCACTGTGATTGCCCATCCTTAGCCACTGGTATGGGCATTGGATACCTTCACAACGGTCACTTTTAATGCTCACAAGGGCTTACATGCTGACCAAAAACAAGGTCTTTACTAGCCAACTTGAAGCCGACATCCAGAAGTACTGCTTTCGAGCCAGAAATTGCTTTGATACTGTAGTAATACTGTAGAAAGACTGTAGCTAAATCTTGGAGTCTTGGCCAACCTTTCCGGACAGCCTCGACAGCCGTCACTTGCTCGGATTTTTCCGGCGACAAGTTTCCGTTGCATGTACTTGGCCTCGCGTGCTCTAGGGCCAGGCCTTAGAGGTCACGAAAAAAACTTGGTCCAAGTTGACACAGAAATCCATGACATATATGACACACACACAAATAAATCAATAAATTATATAACATATAAAAACAATACACAACAATTACACTAATTAACTAATGACCCTCACCAGTTCTGTTTTTTTTTTTTTAATTTTGCATCGTTTTTGCTGAGTGCTGTGGCCATTCTGCATCACTGCCGCCAAAATTATGCCATCCTTAGCTGCGATCCAGTTTCCGCATCGCGTGAAATCAGAGATCTGCGAAGTGGCCACAACAAATTCCTGAACAAAATCAGTTAATAGTGGTTAATAGGCTTTAAACCAACAAGAATGATTGATGATTGATGATTGATGATTGATGATTGATGATCCCAACATTTGGGTATAGAGATAAATCATGATGATAGAAGATGATGAAATCTGAAACGGTTCTCTGGATTTTTGTGGACTTGGGAAATGCCCTCTGGTGTCCGGACGTCCGATCTCAAGGTTCTGGAAGCCGATCCTCAGACATGATCCGAAATTTTAAATCTAATTTACAACAGCCTGGCTCAGATCAGGATTGACTCCCTTTGACTTCCAATCATCCCTCCTGATCTCCCACGAAATCTGGTCAGCTGGTTAAAACCCTGGCACCTTGGTCCAAGTATGCATCAGTTTTGATCCACCCCCAACATCCCCCAACTGGGTTTGTCTGAAAATAGGGTATATTCCCAATTATAGCCATTTAACAGGGATAATGATCATTAACCATTGGGTTTAGGGGTACACAACATTTTCAGACACACCCAACGATGTTTTTGAACCTCCGGAGATTTTCATGCTAAGGTGCGTAAGGCCAAGCCGTTTTGCTTGACTGCGGCTAAGACAACCTGAAGTCACACAGGGAACCTTTGGCTTCCCGCAACTCACTAAGCTGTAAGAAGCACCTGGCCCAATTCATTCGTAGCAAGGGCCCTCTATAAACCTTCACTTCCTTATATATATTCAACGTTAAGTTTGGGAGAAGCCAAGATAACGCCCCTTGTGTAGCTCTCATATTCAGCAGCCGATAACATGCTTACCATGTCTTTTCACAAAACGCCAAAGCTCCACGACGAAGGCCCATCCAGGAATAGACCACCATCCAGCGCATATTAAAAACCACCATCTTTTCTGTTGGTATCTCCATTCGTCCGGATCACTCATCATATCTTACCAACTTGAGTAACTTGATTTTGGCGAGGTGGCTCAAATTCACCCCCGGCATGGTTGGTTTAACTGGTCTAACCATGTCTAACCACTTATTATAAAGCTCCAACTTTGTTTCCGTGTTCAATCATGTTCAATCATGTTCAATCATGTTCAATTATGTTCAATCCTCTAATTCTTCCTAAAGAAACGGTTCAATATGGCTAAATATGGTTAAAGAAACGGTTAATGAATTGGTTAAATCCGCCAAGTTTGGCAATTTGTCATCTGGACATTCCCGCGCGGCAGAAACCACATCGCATGCATCGCCTCCACGTCTGCTTGCAAGACTGGAGAGGCATGCTGCAAGGCGAGCCTGGCGCAAAGTGGTGGGAAAATCCACATGAAGTGGTTGGGAACTCTTTTTTCCTTGAGTTCCTCCACGTAGTGTTTAATAATGTTCAATCTAGTTGTTTGTTTTTGTTGTTTTCTACTTATCTAATCTTATCTACTTCTTCTGCGTTCCCACTTTATGCGTTTCTGATTTTTGACACGTGATTGCAGATAAAAATGATGGAGTGCCGCTGAGCCAACATTGGGAGTCTGCTATCCAACGCAAACCAACAGTGAAATCGTTCGCTATTTTCAGGTGGACAACTTTCCCAAGTGATACAATTTATGGCAAGTTCTTTACGAAGTTCTTTATCTGGTTGGTGGTTTTAACCATCTTGAAAAATATGAGTTCGTCAATGGGTTCCGGATGACAACCCATATATGGAAAATAATCCAGCCATGTTCCATTCACCACCAACCAGATTAGTTATGATTATTAACCATCCATGATGTTAAATACCCAATAATCATCAATCATCAATCATCAATCATCAATCATTCTTGTTGGTTTAAAGCCTATTAACCACAATTAACTGATTGGTGATTGGCTGATTTAATAATTAATGAATGATTGGATAAAGCTGGTTAATAGGCCAATAATTGTGATAATTAATAGAATTTGATAATCATAATTAAACGGTAAATTATGTTCTCGCAACCATCTTCCTTCCAGCTGCCAGATAGAGACGTACCCTTGTTGTCGGACTGCTGCCAGCACCAGCTCTTTGTCATCCTGCCATCCCGGAGACCATCCCGGAGCCACAGTGACTTGGGATCCAGTGAAAAACGACTTGAAAAACGATGAAAGAACATGAAAGACCTAAAACTTCATGGATATATCAAGATATATCAAGTATATCAATATCTGAACCATATATATATATATGAATAGTATGAATAATAGTATTACTTCCCCGCAATATCAGCTACCCTCCGAGCAACCTTGGAGTGTTGAAACCATCCATTGGGTTCCCTAAAAATGCTGCTTGGTGGCCGAAAACCTGCCAGAAAAGCGATGAGAATGTGTCAAAAGGCACACAACGACAATATGGTGAGTCAATAAATGCCACTAATGACAATATGATGAGTCTTTAAGACAAAATGCAAATATTATTATTTTTTTTTAAAGAATCAAAACAACGAGTTGTCAGAAATCCACTCAACATATCTTCATATTCCTTCCTTGAATGCAGGAACTTGCTGCAGAGCTTGTCCATTATTTTGCAGCGCGACCTGGCATGGCTGGTCTGTGAAAACACAACGGTGACTTGGGAACCAAAGGATTCCCTGGAGATAGCTTCACCAAACGTGGGGTATCCAACACAAGGCTTTCGACAGTCCGCGTTCTCGGAAACACAACCAGTGACATCACCACCCGCAGATTGTGCAGAACAACGGCTGTCAATGAAACCTATTCCAGACAAGAATGTGGTTCTTTGTTGATAAGCTGTTAAACACTGAACAACTTGTAGTTGTATATGTTTTGTTTATTGATTATTTCACCAAGAGCAAACTAGAAATACATACACGGTCCAAACCCACTGAGTTCACTGCTAACACACCGCTGCGTGAAGACCTTGGTGGCACCGCCGTGACTTGGCTCAAAACTCTATGACCTGTGGTATCTGCTGATGAATTGTTGTACATTGTTGATGCACCTACCTCCGTGAAGACACTTTGTGTAGTTCACATGCCATGGATATTTTTGATATTGAGGAAGAGATCCCGCCTGGAAGAACATTTGCATCCCCATCATTTGAGCATCTCAGTTTTAAACTCCACCTGATCTGTGGCTTGTATCTTGATATATCTTGATGTATCTCTTGGTTCAGCTCCCTGTAACGACCACCTCCCTGCAGCTTGAAGGCTCGTCTGATACCATGCCTGGCATCATGTCGAGGAGTCCAACTCTGGCGTATTGGTCTAATGGGACGTCAAGTTATGGCAGTTATGGTCATGATATATATATATATATCAGTATCATCAGTATCATGGCAGTTATGGCAGTTATGATAATTACTGATTATATGATACTGATATATATCATGATATCATGGCAGTTATCAGTATCATGATATATATATCAGTATCATCAAAATATCATGATAATTACTGATGATATTTTGATGATACTTTTAAGCCCCTTTCAGACCATTCCATCCATTCCATCCATCCCAGTGGATCCCATCCGATGATTTTCTGTGCCTCTGGGGCTCTTCATCTCAGCACTCACCTGCGTTTTTCAAACCACACTTGAAGATCAATGGGATGAAGAAATGGGAAGAATGGAACAATATCAACGGATATCATATGCTATTTTCTGTTTTTTCTAATTATACATAAGTTTGTATAATTAGTATAAGGATCTAAACATGTTTTTATCACTGCTGGATATCTGTGTTCTCCACAGTCGAAACAAAATGCCTCGTGCATGCCGTCGGCCTCGGTGAGGACATTGCGGAAGAGATTTCGTCCGAATGAAATGGTTGAAACATTCAACCCACAATGCGTTTAAAAGGTCCACAAATGGTAATGTGTATAGAATATGGTGTTTAATACATGGTAATATGTAATGTACAAATGAAATGGTGTTTAAGGCAATATGTATGGAATATGTAACTCTAGAATATGTATAGCAAACCCTTACAACTGGTGGCATGAGTCCTGCAAACAAATCCTTCAACAGCACTAAGCTGAGCATCCGTGCATGCTGGGAGTACATAAGACCTTGGTGTATACACAAAACATCATCCGAATTGTGTATGGGTTGTACGGCCTGTGGCTATGTGTGTGAACTTTGTGTGCGAACTTTTCCAGCATTGCAATCTGTGCTTTTCCCCTCAACCTATGTACAAACTGACCAGCATGCGGATCTTTGGGATTGCCTACATTGATCTTTATGATTTTTGAATAGGAGTACAGTATGATTCATTGGAGACTGATCGACATTCATGATTCAGTGTCTCAAATAGGTTTGTTTGTTGACAGGATCCCCAAAAAAAACTCAGATGGTTCCGCATCACCCGATTTTTGATAGCCATTCAGCCAGTGATAGCCAGTGATAGCCATGAAATGGGACATCCCCCATTCTGACCCAACGTTCAGCAAACCATTTTTTCCATCCCAGTCTGACATGTGCCCGCTTTCGGGCCAGTCTGGCGTCTGCCCCAGTGGGATTTTTTGGACCAACAGAACTTGCCAGTGGCTGTGGCCTCAAAAATAGGGTACCAATGGATGGAGCCACAACAAAATGGGTGAGGTTTCTCATTTTGCCATTAAACTGTCATTAACTGTCATTAAACTCACGAAACCTTCCATTTGTGAGCCATTCCCAGTAGGACCAAAAACTCCAATGTTCCAGACGCACAACGCCATGACTTTATGGTGCCCTTCACTCCAAAACAAACACAAAATAAGATGAATTGCAAACAATTTCTTCGCTAGATTCCGGGTTGAAAACATGCTGTTGTGATTCTTGGAAAGAAATGAACACGTCAAAATTGTCCAAACTGCTGATATGAAGGTTTCACCGATTTACACAGTGCTTTCCGACACTTCATCCCACATGACAATTCAATAACTGACGTGGAACGACTCCTGGAAGGCACCAGACCTGATTTGTGACGTCAGACGTCGCGCAAGCCACGGTGCAATCTACGCCCGTCACATGAAATCTTGCCAGCTGTGAGGTTTGGCCACCTCCGCGCATTACAAAAAAATCAGCATGGAAGAAACCAAAAGAAACCAAAAGAAACCAGTTTCACTGGATTGGTTAAGGGAAAATTTACAGGAAACCATGGTTTTTACCATCAAATATAGGGTTTTCCTGTGAATTTTCCCATCATCCAATTCTATGACAGTTGCATCTTCACAGTGAAGTTATGAAGAAGGTCATTTTCCACTACAAATGTGGCATTTCCTGAAGAAAAACCCATCAAAGATTAGGAACCAATCTGCGGCCGCCTTCTGCCGAGGACCCCAACATGGCCTGGCAGGTTGTGCTGAAGATATCTCCGATTCCGAACATGGGGAAACTGGACATGGACAACTCATTCTGTGGGATGAAGACCCAATTTTTGTGACCCAATTTTTATGATTAAAGCACATCAATTTTCCGAAAATCCACTCTTGTGGCGAAAATCCAACGGTACATCCGCATAGTTTTGGCTGACAAACTTCCATCGCCAAATCCATAGGTTGAATCATTCTAAATCCCATGTTTCATCCAATCTGGGTAAATGAAATCATATTTCACTCACCTGAATTATATACGGCCATAAAAGGGGATGATTTCCCTATACATTCACTATGATTAGCCTCTGGTTATTTAACATAGCCATGGCATAGACGGCCCATAGAAATAGATGGTTTACCACACCTCCACAGCGCAGCCCAGGGATCCATGGATGCCATGGTGGCGCCCGTGGCGGGAGCAGGAGCGGCCTGCGATAGGTGTGGCTCCAGGTACCGATTTTTGGCGATTTTGCCAACCAAAAGAAATGGGTGGTTTAATGGAATTGCACACGTGCATATCTATCTATTTATCTAATCTAATCCAATCTAGTCTAGTCTAATCTAATCTATCTAATCTAATATATCTAATCTAATCTATCTAATCTAATCTATCTATCTATCTATCTAGCTATCTAGCTATCTAGCTATCTAGCTATCTAGCTATCTAGCTATCTATCAATCAATCAATCAATCAATCTATCTAGCTATCTATCTATCTGTCTATCTCTCTATCTACCTATCTATCTATCTATCTATCTAATTATCTAATCTATCTATCGATCTTTCCGTCCATCCATCCATCCATCTATCGATATACACATGATATGACATGAAATGATATCATACGTATATGTACTACTATAAAAATTGGAATGTAGCAATGAGAAAGGTAGGGTGTAACCATGAAACATTTGCATCTAACCAACTGTTTGTGTATAGGGGCGGTTTGTAGGAAATCTAGAGGAAGCCATGGTGCAGGGGCATTGATCCATGCCCTGTTTGAAAACATTTAATCCTTGGATTAAAAAAGTGGAGTCATTTACCAACCCCCTGTGGCAGTTTTGCTCAATGTTGCGATGTTGCTTCACATTTTGGCACCCTAGATCTCAAGATTAGAGATGTATTGTCTGGTAATCAAACATAGCAATGGACACATCTTCCAATTTTTCCGATGATTTTCACATTCAGTCCTCCATTTAGTTCGGGGATTTCCCTATGGCCCATGTCTGACGCCGTTGTTGACGGCGGCACCTGAGCTGCTCCATCGCAGCACATCTTGTTGATGTTGGCCATTGCCTGGATGAGGCGATTGAACAATATGAAGCATGCTAAATGGACAGTAATAATAGTAACAATAACAATAATAACATCGCAATAATATCGCAATAGCACAATAATAATGATAATAATAATAAAAAACATAATAACAATAATAATGAATGCAACAATAACACTAATAATAACGATAATAATAACGATAATAATAACGATAATACTAACGATGATAATAACAATGATTCCAGTAACAAAAAATATAACAACAATATAGTATACACAATAACTATAAACAGATAACACATGGATAACAATAATAACTAAATGGATAATGTTCATCTCCCAGTTGCGCAATGGAATGCACAGCCAGTTGGATGTCCGGTAGCAACTGGTCTCCCAATTGGGATTTGATCATGTTCCTTGAAATCCTCCAAAGGATATGGGCTTCAATAATCATATGGCCATCTACTCAATGATCATCAATTATATCATGAATGGCTGATGAATGGGAACCAAAACACTGAAAATCATCAAAGATCTCAGATCATATGGCCACTCTAAAGACACCACCATGCCTCGGGTTCCGGAACAGCTGCTTTACCTGTGGCCACGTTCACCTTAGGAAGGTGATATTGACTTGGAAACTGGGAAGGCGTGCAGTGGGGATGAACGTCATTTTAGTAAATATCTGCCAAAGATATGGTAAGGGCCTAAATTTCATTTGTCAATTATTCTTCTTTGGCTTTCACCTTCTATAGTTTTTTTGAGGGTAGCATTAGACAATAGACAATAAACACAATGGAGGGCACATATTTTGATATAGATCACACATGCATATAATGCATATATATATATACGGTATTGTATTATATGTTATCAAAATGGGTTAAAAATAATTGGATTAGATAATATGGGGTTGCATACAACTGTCTCATGGCTCAGAGAGGTATCCTCACTCTAACCTGGTGATTTTCCAAGCAGAAAGGCTGGATTCCCAAGGGGTATACCCGTCAAGAATGGTCTTGCAACTCTTTCGCTTGAATCCATTCCTTTTGTGGATTCTCAACCTTTTTTTTTTGCTGGTCAATTGCTCCATGTTTGTTAGGCAATCCGGAAATCCCTATTTGGCCGCTCTGCATCTCAAGATGGGTCACTAAACCAGTCAGACTTTTCACCACCAACTACATGGCATCATTGGGCATTTGAAGGCTTCCCCAATTTCGGGCTACCAAAGTATCCAAGTCATTAGACTCATTAGACCAAAATTTTGGCATTGAAGTTCATGGTTTTTGGGACCATTTTAAGAAACCATTTTTTCATCTGAGCATTGAGCATCCCAGCTGTGTTGTGCAAGCGTACCAGCCATCTCTCCAAATCATCTCGACTGGAGAGGTATGGGGTGGGCCTTGCGGCGAAAAAGCGAAATTCACTAAAATGGATAAAACCTTAAATAATAATGGTGATATGTCCAGCAGATTATGGGGGATGTGATACACACACACACATATATTTGTACACATAACCCATATAGTCGACAATATAATAATCGTGATATTTTAATATATTTTATAGATCCATTTGTAAACTGAGGCACGGATCTGCGTGCAAGTGATGACGCAAGTTCTCACCGCAGCTGTTGCCTTAGCTCTGGGAACCGCTGAATCCAAGGTTGTGGCGCATCTGCAACTTTCTAGGCGACTTGATTCCTTTTCGGACGTGATCTACCACGGAAATGAAGAAATCACCAAAATCCTGACCTGAAAAAACCGAAGATCCATCGAGGGGACATCCCCGCTGTAACAACGATCCCACTTTCACTATGCCAGAGACGGCCAAGAGGCATGGCAAAACATTGGGCAAAGAGTCCATCATGTCCTGCCATCAGCGGATTCGACCGCAAGAAAAAAAACCGTGGGTGTTTGTCGTTGTCGTGCGCTACGATATTTTTTTTTGGGCCACAAAATCATGCCAATCTACATAGCTGGGCCCTAACATTAGCCATAGGCATGTCCCAAAATACCCGGAGCGTGAACTAGTTGTTGCTCAAATCCGAATCTAAATGGCAACAGTAACATCCGCCATCTTGAGATAAAACCATCCTATATGATATATATATATATTTACATGCATATTAGATAATCATTCCAGTCTGAAAATGGGCCAAAATGGGGTATGAAAACATGTGAATTAACCGATGGATCTAGAGGTCCCCCACGTTCAGACACCATACCTCCATGGCTAGTTCGGGGGATTTTCCACGTTTGATGACATCGAAAGGTATATCCCAGTCATTACTGTAAAAATTATCCCAATCATATTTTACCTTAATCACCATTAATCGCCTTTCATCAACATTAATCACCACTAGTCGCCAGTTTCGGAAAAACGCCATCGCTGTCCTGAAAGCTGCGCTGCTGATCCGGTGGCAACGTTTGGGGCATGTTGTGCACCATGCAATGCCTTGGCTGAAGGAAATTTCCAATGCTTCAACCGTCTAAAACCAACGGGTCATATCGTGTGTGATGTCCACAATGGAAATTCGGGAACAACACATATGGGGATATTCACAAGCACAAGTTGTTTTTTTTCAGCTGCAAAACACAAGGTTTTTCCATCAACCGACACGTGAAATCACCAGTTTCTGGATGATTTTGCCGTGGTCGACTAGAGCGTCCCCCCAAAAAAGGAATCCAACTTCAGGACACCCCTGAGGCACGCGTACTCAAACAGACACAGCAACCATTGAAACTTTTTTGCCGTAAATGAATGACACAGATATATATATATATATATATGTATATATATATATACATACACACCTACACACTATAATATATATATATATATATTATCATATTATATGACATTCCATTACATTACATTATATTACATTATATTATATTATATTACATTATATTATCTTATATTATATTACATTACATTATATTATATTATATTATATTATATTATATAACTCCATCTATCTCACTGACATGATCCTGATGGGAACATCTTTTCCAAGACACAAACTTTTCCACATCGCAGGTCCCCACGCAGATGGCGCCTCAGATCTGTGTTCTGGTCACAGGCGGTATCTCTGACAAACTCACCATGTTGTGGAGAACTGGCGATATTTGTCTTTGTTGGAAAAAAATAGGGGAGACCTACACATCCAGTAGGTCTTCTTTACCGTTTTTTGCTGTTAACACGGCCATTAGGAAAATACGGCTGTGATTTTTTGAAACACAATATGAGTGTCCAGCAGTTTCAATCATTAAAAAAATTGGGAAAACAGGTCCAGTTGGCTTCACAGAAAGCAGTTGTAAAGGCCCTTCCAAGGTATTCCTGGCCAACATTTGCTGCACAAAATGGCCCTTCTGACAGATCTCACATCGGGCTGACCGACGCCCTTACAACTACCAGCTGCCATGCCGGTGTCCAGGTTGGGTACCTCGCCGAAACCAGGGATCCCCATGAAACTTCCAGGTGCTTCATGAGCAAAGTCATCGATTTCCATCCCTTTGAGAGATCTATGCACATGTATATACATTTTTCCACATTCTTGAACATCCAATTTGAATATGTATATATATATATATATATATATATGCACATATACACTTGTTAAACAATACACATACGTATATGTATATATATAATTATATAGACATATGACATATGTATAGACATATGTAGAATATACAATAATATACATTAACATGCATGTAGATATCACGATCAAATTTCTTCAAAGCCATCAACTGAATCAGCAGCGACCGCCTGATGTACTGCTGCCAGTTTCGCGGCTAAGGAGCTGTCCATCCCACGGCCCAACTGAGCAGCTGTGGACAAAAACCATGTTGGTTAATGATGAAAAAGGGTAATAGCTAAGCATGACATATGGGGTGATTTATGATATGTATGGCGATATTTTTCAGCATGAAGTGATATTAAACCATGATAGAGTGATTTTAAGCAGATAATTATTGATAAATCATGTTTTGGTTAATGAGTAGTTATGGGGGTTGGTTAGCCAACATGTTGGGATTAGCTAGTGGTCCATGTAAAAGGTGAAGCGACTGGCAGATTGGAACATTGATGGTAAATATCTGGGACTCTTACCAGAGGAGATAATCCTCATCAAACCAATGAGCATAACACTATAATCCTAGATATTAAAAGTCACCAACCATCATTACTACTTGGGGGTGCAGTTACAGATATAAGTGGATATATAACCACAGTTCAAGGTTCTAACCCATCTATAGACGGGATAAGCCACGAAAAAAGGAGACGACTTGGATCACCAGGCACCGCCAGGGTCACCAGTTACGAGGACCGTGGAACCCGTGGAACCCGTGGAACTCGTGGGATGATCCGACAAGATCCGCACCGCAGACGTTGCCACGCTCATCTTCGAGTGCATCAGCTGGCCTACAGAGACCACAGCTATGACACCATGATACCATCTGAACGGGGGGTTTGGGGTTTGTCATGGTCCATACACCAGATACATCCCCAAAGTTGCAAATTGTCGTGGTAAACGACGATGCCATACGATGCCTATGTTGCTCTGGTCACACCTTTCCCTCAAAACCTCCAGCTGCACCTGCCGTTGGCAAATGCGAAAGCCAATTCACAGCATCGTGGCCCAGGGCCACCCTGGCGCAGCACGGGTGACGGGTGACACATCGACGAAAGATCCACTGAGCCCTGCACAAGTCCAGCACCATGGTGAGCGGTACCGGAAAGCGCCGGAAGCGTTTTCAGTATCCAACGAAGTTATTTAAATGTCATCAATTAACCATGAATTGACCATCATCTAGGGAGTCTATCACAATTTCGTTGGCTAGACCACGTCATTTTCTTGGAAGATGATATTTGGAAGAGATGCTTGACCATTTTCACAAGGTCTCAAGGGGACGTGGGCAACAAGACACGTGGTCGAAGTGAGAGCCTTTGCTTTCATTGCCATCTCATGTGACACCCGTTCTTGGGCTGTCTTGATCCACAGCTGCATCAAGGCTTCCATTCATGGACATTCAGGGCCCGAAATGACATCCATCAAAGCAGACTTGTATGGCTCAGTACCAATGGATTTCCTGATGGCGATCCATTCATCCACTGTTTAGTATTAAGTAGAGTGCCATTGGGTTTCGGTTCGAATTTATTGCTAATGAAGCAACAGCACTTCCGACAGATGTCCATTCTGAGGCCTGCACCTGTTAAAATAATGATAGTCGTGGAGTCAGAAAAACACAAATTGAACAGCTGCCTGGTGGCTCTTGGTGGCTCTTGGTGGCTCTTGGTGGCTCTTGGCTACTTTGCGGACAATCTGTGTTTTCTTTTTGGAAGTATTGCTGTGCTTTGGTATTCTTCCCATGCTGGTTCCAATCAAATGCCTGGCTTCATCAGTTTGAATAACTTGGACAAGCAACTACTGGATTCCTGAATCATTTTGTTTGGATGATTTTTTTTGGCCATAGAAATCGCCGTCTTCTTCTTTTTTTGGGTCGGCAACCAGCCGAATTCTGTGGCTGGCATGGAGGACTCCTGAACTGAGCCGAAACATGGCGAGAACGCACTGCACTGCCCCCAGGGCTGGGATGGTGCATCACAACAAAACCGATGGTTTATACTGGAACAATCTGGAACACAATTTCCTATCCTTTCTGGGGATTGCCAACAGCATGCGCTTGCAAGTCCGCGGGCCAATTGGAATGATGACCCATGATTCACGCTGACATCTTTTCGCTACATCTTCTCAGTTCCGGTAGAGGTGCACCGTTTTGATGCAAGAGTCATCCTCATCTTGAGAGTCGCCTTGGTGGCAGTTCAGGACAGATCAGAGGAAATGTTGGAACCAAACATATGCATGGATCTTGAAGCAACTGTTCTCATGTTTTTTCTTTGGGCTATTAGAATACTTACTCAGCAACTTCTTGCAGCAATATCACTTAGTTGCAAACCCATTCCTCAGTGGAACTTGGGATTTCGGACCTTCCTTTCGTTCGATTCGCTTCTTGCGTTCTTGTGTCAGCCTCTATCAGAACCAAACGTTGAACCATGCCAGCTGCTATGATCGGATATCCGCTGATCAACATCTATCACCAACATTTAGGGTACTCAAAAATGTTTAAAAACAAATCAGGTTATATATGTATATATATGTATATATATATGTATATATATATAAATCCATAACTAATTACATCAATCAATCAATAAACCACCAACAAATAATAAAGTTTAGCCAAGTAGAAACATAACTGAATAAATATGGACACACACATATATATATGTATGACATATCATATCCGCCCCGCATATGTACGCGGGTGGAGCGGTGACCAGTGCCACGCCTGGCATGGACAGTTCAGTTTTAAGGGACACTGTTTGGATCATCCAATACCTTTGCCAATCTTAGAGCTGCAAGAAAACATCAACTTAGTACATGTTGATATGTTGGTTCAATGTCCATACAGCAGATTGGTTAGTACTAACAGTACTAACGTAGCCATCTGGTAATTTCTCACGTGGGCTGGAAAATCACCCATTAATTCGCATTCTTTTTCCCAGCTATACCAACGGGATTCCAAGCTTGCCATGTTTGATTACCAGAGGCTAAATATCCCAAGAAATCCCATCAAAATTTCATGGGATTATGTTCTCTCAAAAATTCATCCCATGAAAATGAATCCCATTCATATGTCATATGCCCATGAAAATGAATCCCATTGTTACCCTCTGGTAAACTAACATAGCTATGGAAAATCACAATTTTTAATGGGAAAATCCACTATTTCTATGGTCATTTTCAATAGCTATTTTGACATAACCAGAGGGTATCCCCATTTTTCACCATCTCAAAGCCTCCATTTTGGCATCAAACCGGCCATGATCGGGGCCGCTGGAGCCGAAAATGTCTCCTAAGGGTCATCAATGGGTGAATTTTTGGGTCCCCTTGGGGGAGAATATATGGGTCCCATCGGTTGACCCATAATGGGATTTTGTTTATGGGACAAACTCATGTATGATACTGTATTTAATATTGGTTCCAATTGATATATATCTGGGTATAATATGGGTATATTAATGGGACCAATGATAGTAGTATAATGGGCACATTGATATGCCAATTTCCTTACTTTTCAGCCATTTCCATGTGATGAAACATGTTAGCAATGGGAAAAGAAGATGGTAGAACATCGGGAGATCACCTTCCATATCCAGTCTTGTGGTTGCCAGTATTGCTCCGTGTCCCTGGTTTTCACATCCCAAACATGAGCGGAATACAGTACCTTGGCGTGTTTCAAGTCCAGGTGAACGTATCACCTTGTGCGCTTGAAAAAACTACAGTAACATTTTGACGGGATGCAGAATGGCTTTTAATTCTAAAGTGAACCCCTTCCCAAGTATTGGTGCTGCATATTTCCAGCTTGTATTTAGGTTCAATCATGCTAATAGATTTGCGTTTGACCACTACCATGACAACCGCAATGGATGATGCGATTCACTGTTTTCATTTGCATGTATGTATGTATATATATATGTATATATATATATATGTATACATATTTAATATCCCAGTGGACCGTTTTTTTAATTTAGACACCATGGTTTAACGATGAAACAACTGCAGGAAAACCATGGGAACCCCGATCACCTCGCTTGCCACACAGGCCAAACTGCAGGCCTTGGATCGTAGATGCTGGTGGTGAAACATGGCAAACGTGGCCATTTGTACCGTATACAATGAGAGTGTTTCATTTTTGGATAATCATGCAAAACTGGCAGTATCTTATTTTATTCTTAGATTGCAAGTCAACCATCCATTTTTTGGATATTCATTTGTGTTTGGTATCAAACCATCCACTGCCGTGAAACAGTTTGAGAAAATTTGAAACATACCCATTTTGAATTTTGTGACAGATAAAACTGCTCGGTCAACACAGAAGATCTGGCTGGTTTCTTCCATTCGGCGATGATGGATTTGCCACCAGTGCTGCGCTTGGGCCACACTGACATCGGTCACATGAGGAGTGCCAAAAAGAACCTCCAAGGAACATAACAAAAATTATTTGGAGACGGCTTCCTGATGTTCCTTACACTTTCCCTCCATCATTTTTGAAGGGGATGTCCAAGGCCATCACACTGCAACCACTGCTGTAGCACCTGAGGCTGGAAATTCTCACAGTAATGCGGCGCGGTGAACTCGAAATTACGCTATCCAATGTTTTGAACGTTATTGACATCGCTAAATGGTATGATTAGGTAATTAAATATGATTAATCATAGATTTACCACATTAAATCTGCAGGAGAATGGAACTAAGTGGCACACTACTCAGCGGGCGAACTTGCCTCGGCCATGCCGGACAGTTGTGGCGCCTGTACCACATGTGCCCGTTCCGGTACGCCTGCCATGGCAGAGGTACCGGAACGGACGCATGTGGTACAGGTGCTACCACTATATGGCATAGCCGGGCGAGAAGACCTGCACACCAGCCGGGCGAACCACGGAAAGCAATCAAATATTATTAAACACACACGCATATAATATGTATGTATATATATACATACACACATTATATACATAATATACATGCATACATGCATGCATACATACATGCATGCATGCATGCATGCCTTACATTACATTACGTTACGTTACGTTACATTACATTACGTTATGTTACGTTACGTTACGTTACATACTTCAATCACTATAATCTTAATCAATATGGGGCTTAAGCACTCTTAATGATACATATCCCACTAATCCCATTTATCACCATTGTTTTGGACCTTCCTAGCACCAAAATCCCTCAGCTCAGGACCGAAACCTTTGCCGGCGATCTGCAGCAGCTCCACCATGGCGTCCACACAGGGCGTCCCTGGTCTCCTGGGCATCCAGCTCCATCTGGCATAGTGGAATACTGATGGAATAGTAATAATTGGTATTACAACTAGTATATTATTAATGGGATATTCCACTGTTCCAGTAATTACTATTGCTATTCTATCAATATATTCGAGTCGAAGGAAGTTTAGAAGTCAAACTTCCGACAATATGGACAGATGAAAAGCAGAGATGGGAAGAGTCAGAGAAGAGAAGAGAAGAAGAAGATCAAAAAAGAGAAAGTCTCAGAAGAAAGAAG
>Ga0126342_10006766_pt1 | contig 20390 bp, 28 predicted proteins | sample Cyp1metagenome_FD_92528 | JGI IMG/M metagenome (GOLD analysis project Ga0126342, IMG submission 92528) | Coral microbial communities from Lord Howe Island, Old Settlement Bay, Australia - Cyphastrea 1 metagenome | ecosystem: Host-associated > Invertebrates > Cnidaria > Coral ...
ACAGCTTGTGGGGCCAATAGGGAGGCACCATGGCAAAGCCAGCAGGACGCTTCGAGAGCTGCTGCGGAGGGTTGTGCGGTGCTGAGGCCTTCGAAAGCTGCTGCGAGGGTTTTGGGGGTTTTACCTAGACCATGGTTTGTATATCTAATAGTGGCACGTGGATCGTTGAGCCATTTGTACCTCTAAGGAGCCTTTGGGCCCTATGACCGTGAAAATCGTGAAATTTGCAAATTGCACATTTCGTAGTGCAAATACATGCCTTCTGCCAGGTGAATGCATGTGACAACACTTTGCCAAGGGAAGAATTGAGCAGGAACACTTCTTTGCTGTGCATGGTGTCTTTGTGAAAATATATCAGTACCATTGAGGAAGTTTCTCAGAAAAATAATGTGGCCCTCAATGAACTATATATTAATATTGATCTATATTGGGGATTGCAAGGTATAAGGTTAGAGCCGTTTAGTTCGCACATTTTTCCTACATTACATGCCAACCTATAAAATGACCACCAAACTCAGATCATGATCGAAGCTAGCCTGTGCAAGTTTGAGATATGTACATGTAATATATTTATAAGTATTTATTGCATATATGACATATATAGGTACTAGGCGCATATAAGCTATCCAGGTTCCACTTCCCCACAGGCAAGACAAGTCAGGGTTTCAACAGAACTGTCTTATTACTTAAGATGTTTGATTTACTTGGTTCCTCAAAATTGGATTCCAGGGTGAAAAGGGAAATGCCCATATATGGTCCCTTAAGTTAATAAGGGTATGGTAACCTGCTTTGAATTTAAATACCTAAATTGCCCATAGCCAGCTTCTGTTTTTTTTTGAGTGCCTGGGTTTGCAGGGGACCACTTGCTGCGCCTTGCCCATACCATGTTTTCAAGTGCTGCGCTCTAGGCGCTCCGAGCGGCTGTGAAACTGGATCCACGCAGCATTCCATCGCATTCAAGTCCGATTTGATCTTTAATTCTGTATAGGAAGTTGCATGGAAAAACAATTGGTGGAAGGGGAATTCCCGAAACATCATCAGATCACAACCTACAAATTAATGGAATCTATGTTTTTTTTCCCACATATATGCATTCAAAATCACAACTCGCGCGCGGACCTGAACTGATGGAAATCCCGAAGGTGCAATGTACTGCTGCATGCTGGCCGGGGTTGGTTATGAGGTTAATTGGTTTCCCACATGACATACAAAGTAATTTGATTCCAGGAAATTTCCGTTCTAGTACATAATATGGGGCTGTGGACATGTGAGTGAAGGTTATGATGAATGCTATGAACACATAGTCTCTTTGGGATATATGTATATATGATGTATAATGAGACAGAGAGAAAGAGAGAGCTATAAATAAATAGATAGATAGATAGATAGCTAGATAGGTAGATAGCTAGATAGATAGAAAGATTGATAGATAGGAGGAATTGTACTGATTGGGCGTGGTGTTCTATCCTGCATTGCACTTTTGATGCATCAAGTTTCAAAGTGACAAGGTGACAAGAAATCTATGAAATTCTATGGGTTTGTGTACGTAAATTTGTACTGTGACGGCCCCACTGGTCCATACATTTACAAAGCACACGCAATGTGTATAATTCCTTCTTTAAACATGTACAAATATATATATATATATACATACAATTTTAGGCTCTATATATATATATATAATCTTATGATTTTATATTACGCTATACTATATTTAAATAGGGGTTTGATTGGGTGTGTGGTGTGGCAGCACGCCATTCACTGCTGGCATGTGGCTCAGAGCTCAGATTTCAACGGTACCTGTGGCGCAATGGGTGAGGAGGATATGGAATATGTGGAGGTGGATGATGAGCAGGCCAGCTGGTGGTCTGAGGATGAGGCCACAGTGGAAGATGCTTGGTTTTCAATTAGTGGTTAGTGACAGTTTTAGCAACATGAGCCCGGTGTAGTTTTGTGCTGTCATTTGCAAACCCTCTTAAATCCAAGGACAAAGCCAAACCATATGATGCAATCCCACGGACGCCGCCTCGGCGATTGGGGACCACTGCAAAGCCTGCACCGACCAGTGGGATTTCTGCATCTTGGCTATGTTCATTCAGAAACATACCATATGATATGTTGTCAAAAGCTTCTGATGTCTGGCATTTATTCAAGGTAAAATCCACTGACCGCATGTTCAGTTTTAAGGTTTTTTTCTTTGTGGCCTGCATGATCTAAGGCCAAGTTTAGACCTGGACCATACCATGGAAAGTCCCGGGTGATAAACGATGTGGAGATCCCAGAGGCCTTCCGGTTCATGTATCACGGAAAGAGGCTTCCTTGCGGCTTAGGCAGATGCCTGGCTGTTTGCGTGGATGGGTCAGGGCTGAAACTACCCATCAAGTGATCCTTAAGGTTGATTTTAAGGTTAATGATCATCATGGGCATTTTGATTCACAGCAAGAATTCCTGTTCATGACCGTTTTGGCCTCCTTCATTGATCAAAACATTCCTAAATATACTGACATGAAGAATATATGCTGACACATTCATCCATCTATCTACCTATCCACCTATCTACCTATCTATCTATCTATCAATCTATCAATCATTCAATCTATCAATCTAACAACCTATGAATCTATCATCTCGATCTATCTAATTTTATTTGCTATATCGGTGACACATACCTTTGGAAGTGCCAATGTCTCAAAACCATTGCACATGCCATGAACTCAGGACGGCGACTAGCCGGAGAGCCTCCTGTGAAGCAGCCGTGGGCGTCCTTTCCTGATCCACCGGTGGAAGATGTGTCTGCTGATGTGGTGCATGGTGCCCTAGCTGCAGTTTGCATGTGTCATAGGTATTGTGGATGAACTTTATTTGAACCCATGTCAATACTTTCAGTGCTGTTGTGACCTTTTGCATTTTGCAATCTGCTAAGACGAGACGATGGCAAATCTTCCTCAAGAAGACCTGCCTGTGGAAGAGCTGCACCAAGTCCATCTGGGTTCCTTGGACATTATCCACGGTTTCAGTCATGACATGTTTAAATATTGTCCTTCTGGGGTGATGAGTGCGAATGATCCCAATTCCACTAAATTTACATCAAGGATCATAATAAAGGTTTTTCTACTGCAGACATGCAGTGACATCAGTGTATCATTTTCAGACATTGGACATTACATTGTTCTTCTTGGCAAATTGTGGAATCATGCTCTTTGCATCTTGTAAGGCCTCCATCCAGACTACATGCTCCGATCCACATACGACCGGCAGTGTGCCTTGTCCGTTGATATTGGCATAGAAAGCATGCCTGCGTTGATTCGATTTGACTTGGCTTGCTTTTTGAGGCAAGATTTGGGAGCAACATCAACTGAAATTGGCTGCGACTACACACTTCACGAAGGGTATTCTTACGGCCATGGATTCTTAGATGCAAGATATGGGGTTGGCAACTTGTGGAACCCTGCTGGTGCCTCATTTATGAAACGAATGACTTTGCAGTTTCCTTGTGCCGCCAGTTATGAATCATAATATATATGTATAGTTATTTTTTTCATACCATATCTATACAATAAAGAAATATTTATATGTATATATATAAATATATACATATATACAAATGTATATATATATATACATAAATCAATAAAAATAAATATATATATATATATACATATATACATATGATGCCACTTGCCCTGTCAGGACCGAAACGTTGGCTATCTTCGATCAGAGATTGCATCCCAGCTGGCATGCAAAATGCTTTGGCTGCGCTGGGCCTCCAAATGGAAGCGGAAGCTGACCAGCCTGGGCAGCAGGGGGAGCCGTCCCTGCCAGCTACCACACCGGTGGCATCTCCCAGTCAAAATGAATGAGTTCCCGGATTGAAAACTTGACCCCTTAAAGCTCTAGATGTGCACTTCAGATTTACTTGGAAAAATAGTTGTGTCCAAATCCAGGGAATTTAATCATTTCGATGGCTGGCCTGGAAGCATCTTGGTATGAAAGAAAAAGAACCCATCATGGCTGCTGAAGAAAAAAGGATCCAGACTGATTGATACTACTCATCCCTTAATTCCCTCTCCTGCTGATGATTTATTTGATCTGGAGGTGCCTACAGATATCCTGGACATGGGCCCGAACCAATGATCCTTATGTGAATCTTGTGTGGGCCTCAAAATTTGTAGCTTCAAACTTTCAGCCATATACACAGTGCGGTGCGTCGGACCATTGAATGCTGCAGTTCTTGAAAGCCCATATCATATATATATATTTATTTATATTTATATTTACATATGTGTTGAGGCCCGACGGTATGTTGCAGCCTTTTCACTGGAGTGAACGCTCGGAGCTCAATGTGCTTACCAGCATTGATGTGCAGATGTGTGCAATGGTGTTTCCATTCCATGCGGTATGTATAATTAGTAATATGTATGTGTATATATATATATATGTATGGATGTATGGATGTATGGATGTATGGAACTATGTATGGAACTATGTATGCATGCATGCATGCATGTATGTATGTATGTATGCGTGTGTTTTTTCCATATCCCTCCTATTCCCCCTGCTGATGGATAGCCTCTGAGGCAACCATGATGGGTCAATTCCGACAAGGTGCCGCCAGCTCTGCACCTATGGTGGGGTCAGGTCGGTGGTGAATTAATCAGTTTTCATGTCACAGCATATGTGCCTTCACTGCTGCATGCTTCTTGATGCACATCCGCAGCATTTGCTTGCGGCAGCAATGACTGGGGACATGCATGAATGTAATCAGCCTTAATGGCCAGTTATTGCAGGTTAGATGTTGGAGGAATGAAGAGAAACATCGATCCTGAAGCACTTCAGAGGATGAAGAGATATGTTCATATTTCAACTGCTTCAACCATAAACCTATTCAAAGCTCAGACTCATATCTCCACCTGACCATGCCCAACCCGCCACTCGACCGACAGCTGATTGCCGCCTACTCGGATGAGTTTGCAAAGCACTCCTTCCTGAAGCAGAATGGATTTGCCTTTCTGATTGACATCAGTGGCAAGCTTTTCAAAACAAAGGGTAGTGTTGCTTTGCGTGATGTAGAGGGCAACCTAGAGGCGCTTAGTGTTGATTACCGCACTGATTGAAAATTTGCATGTTGCTTTGGTGCGTTTTTGAACCCAGTCTGCATGAGAAATGGCCCTGGTGTCCTGTCAGGCCGTGGAAGCTGTGATGGTGGTGAGCCGTGGTGCCGGAAGGTTCAGTGCCCACCTGCTGGCGGCGTCGATTCTGAGATTCTTTGAGTCCCAGAAGCTCTTCCCTAGGGGGATAACGTCTCAGATGGATTGCGTGGATGATTGGGCCAAGAAAATGGGCAAAGGTTTACAACGATTGGTGACTTGTTTTTTTATCCATCAGTTTTTGTTGGGCTTACACAGAGTGGTGCAACCTTTACACATGGGACTAACCTGAATGCATAATGAGTGACATATGACATATGTCTATGGAAATGTCATTGGAAATTTTATGTATACCTATATATGTACATGACACATAGGTTTTGAACCCGATTTACATAAATATGCAAGATATGATAAATGTAATTCAAAAATATTTGTATGCATGTCTCTCTGACCCAGATTTGAGCTAATGCCAAGTATAGCAGCATTACTTTTTTGAAAGGAACCCACTAAGTAAGTTTGAATATCTGCGTGTATTTAAATATTTAATATATATATATATAGCTATCTATTTTATTCTCATCACTGCCATGCTCTATTAGGTATGCCGCTTCCGACGGCTTGCCAGACGAGCTGCTGGTGCCAAGCTTCCCAAGACGCGCGCCCTGAAGGAGAAGCTTTTTGAAAGTGGAGCTTTGGCTGCTCAGCTGCATTTGGTGAAAAAAAATCATCTCAATCCCAATCATTCTCCAATCATTGTTGCAGGTACATATGAACAATTTAGATCCAGCCACCATTCATCAGGGGGACCTCTTCAAGGCGGATTTGATAGCAGGGTTTGATATATGATCACACATATCCTAGTTGATCTTTATGGCACACTTCGGTGGGGGGGATACATAGTTGGATATCTGGCATGTTGCTGTGTGAAGCTTCACTCATCACATTGCCGTATATGAAATGATGTGTTGAAAGAAACATGCAAAGCGAAGGATTTTGGCCCTGAAAATCATCCAGATGATGAAGATGATTCAGATGGCGGGGACCCAAGTGGAGCGGCAACAGAGTCCCTATCGGAACTGAGTGGCCCTGCTTCCTCTGAGCATCTGCAGCCTCAGTCGGTTACCGACAAGAGATTGTGCCGCTTGTCTTTGCAATCTTCCAAGTGGTCAGATCATATGACATCGTCCACTGCATCATCATCTACAAGGTCTGCAAGCTCATCGGGGTCAAAGACTGATAAGGAGATCGATGACTTAGTGCAGGAAATTAAAAACACTTTAGCCCTGCAGGGAAACAATCCCAGTGAGAAACTGAGTGAAGCGGAGCTCAAGGAAAACCAGCCAAGTCAGAAGGTGACTGCATTGAAGTTGCGTGTAGAAAAGCCGACTGAAAAGTTGCACTCTACGAAGGAGCTTCCGATCCATGCAACTTGGCCTTTACTAGTTGAAACTCTTGGCTTCCATGTGCAATGACTTCTTGTGATTACTTGCTTTGATGTGGTCAAACATGTTCAAACCATTTCAAATCAGTGTCAACTTAAGTGATCATGTCGGGTCTGTTGGCTGCAGGTGCTGGAGTCCCTCAAAAAGTCACTAGATACACCTCTGCCTGAAGCCTTTCCCCAGAACGCTCAGTACAAGAAAAACTTTCGCAAGAATGCTGCTGAAGGTGACCAGGATCCGGATGAGGAGGCTGAGGTCCCCAACAAACGCAAGAAGCCAAAGACAAAGAAGAAGCGAAAGACCGGTAAACGTCCTGCCCAAGTCAAGTGCGCATCGACCATGCCCCAGGAGACCAAAGCAGTTGCTGAGGCCACGGATACTGAAGAATACAGCCCCCAAAGATATGCAGTATTGAGGAAAAAAATCATAGATGATTTGAGGTCCGAAGGGGTGGCTTACAAGTTGGCTGCATCCCAGTGGAACAGTTCTGCTTTGAAAAAGCAACTGTTAGCCCCCCTTGACTTGCCAGAGCTGAAGCGCCGGCGTTTTGTCACAAAGGATTGCACTGAGAACCCATGGGCCAGTTAAGGGATAAGAAATAAGTTTTTCTCATTGATGTTCAACAAAACTATTGATACATATGTGGATATATATATATATATATGTATAAATACACATACAATGATGCCCACATAGTGCCTTGCCAGGGTTCTCAGGTATACCTTTAGGGTATTTCAGCGATGTCCATATCTGAAAGCGCCGGAACCTTTTCAATTAGTGCAGATTTTAGCAAATTAGCAATTAGCAAATATCGTGCCAGTGACCTGTGCTATCTGTCGAGGAAAATCTGGGAAGCACATTGTGCAGTCAGAAAATGCATATAGTGCCACGGAAAGATCACACACACATATGTATGTATATATGTATATATATATATACGGGCGTGAACCGGAATGATTGCATGATTAAGTGTTTGGAATTATACCACTGTGCACAGCAGGCTGGCTCAGAGACAGTTGCGTGCAAGTGAACTGCAACTGGTCATGACCATGCATGCACACGTACAAATATCATCAAATATCTAAATCAACCTAGATCATATGAACCTGCAATTGTTTGAGCATATATGTGGGGCTGTCAATTTTGCTTCTCGCCTACTTCACAATGGTAGTTCTTGAGCTGCTGCGATGGAAATCTCCCGCCGCTTTGGTGTTGGCTATCGTGCTGTTAGCTGCCAACCCGAGGATTCCTCAACATGGGAATGTGGATTTCGTGGAATGTTTCGCAGGAGACGGGCAAGTTTCATTGGCACTATGGGGTTCAGGACTGACAGGATCATCTCATGATCTCCGTTACTCCAAGCTCATGGACTTTTGTTCATCCGCGGGATATGCGTTTCTTGGAGGAAATAGTGGGCACTAGTGTGTGTGTGTGTTGAATGGCTGGCTGGTTGTGTGTGCTGTTGTGATCCTTTACTAGGTTCAATTTTCAGCTTGTTTGGCCCAGGCTGGTCCTCAATGAGCTATGGAATGCAAAGCCAGGTGCACTGTGCCTTTTTGGTATCTGCTGCAATTCGTTCACACGGATGTTGCTTGGCTGAAGTTTTGCAAACATATATCAAAGGCTCGGGTGTTGGATATTCGAATTAGCCATGAATTGTGCATATGTGTGCATTGTATGTGCTTGTATCAAGTCTGAGGTCATCCCACACTGCTGGCCGAGATGTGTTCAACTTTTGGTTGGGCAATGAGGGGTATGACTTTGTGCGTACTGGAAACTTGCTGTGCTCGAGACTTTGCCTTTGCCTTTTAATCTGCTTTGCCCGTGGATGCCGCTTCATAGTGGAGCAGCCTGAAGGAAGCTCCTTGGGAAACCATCCAAGATTCCAGGAGATCCTCAAAATAGGGACGGTTTCTTGGTTCAAGCAATATACAAACATGCTGCTGTTTCACCAGCTACTATTACTTGTTTTACATGTCATATTTGGTCATTCAAAATCATGGTGTGTGCTATATATGGTTGATTGCGCAATATATTGTGCCCCTTGAGGTCTTTACTGGCTCATTTTGGATGGGAGCTTTCAATGGAAACACGGCAAAAAGGCATCGCCTTTGGAGCAACGATCAAGGATTACTCCAAGAAATAGTGAAGCAAGGTGGCTTTTGTTGTCCACATTTGAACAGATACTTCTGATTGGATCTCAAATCTTCAGAAGTTGTTAGCTTTTCATTGCATGAACTGTCACAGGTGGGCACATGACACGGAGTGCGCTGCAATGTTTGCCGGGTGCAAACGTGGGCTTGGTCCGCAAGTACGTGGACAAGAAGGGCCAAAAAAGAATCGTTGGATTGTCTGAGAAACTCCGGCAGAGCCAGTGGCTTGTCTGCAACTTGCAATATGTGTGTGTGCGTCCTTGACTTGTGAATGCATGCCATTGCAAGTTTTTGTGTCCTGCGCATTTTCACTTACCTGCAACATCATGGAACTGCGTCAGGGCCTATACTCCAGACTTTGGAAGGTGCATTGCGAGATTGGCCACGGCGGGTCTTAAGGTGCACTGTTGGTGATTGTGTGCATGATTTGGCATGTCAGCATGATGACATAGCTTGAGACCTATATGGTCAAGTGACATTGTACTTACTGAATGATTTTGCAAGTTTCCACAAATCACATATTCTTAAAATGGTGGAATTTGACAGTCCTCCGTTCGTCTGTGCAGGAGCCTTTGCCACCACCTCGGGAGGAGATGCAGGTCGACACCACATGTGGGGATGCTGAATTGTTCCTTCAGTATTTCTGCCCCAATGGGATCCCTGACCAGCGGTTTCTTGGTGATCTATGGTCAGATGCCCCTTGGCAAAAATTAGGTGGTGTGTTCAACTTGTATGTGAGCAATTGGATGTTGAAAATGCAAGTGGGAATTCAAGTCAATTTTGAAGTCATTGCAACATCTGTTAATCATGTTCATAAAGTGTTCAGGTTTGGATTCGATTCAATTATTGGGGTCATCACAACATTGTGTGCAGCTATAGGCTGACCTTCCGAAGCTTCTACGCTATCTGGCTGGCTGCAAGTATCTAAGCCCCTCTGGCCGCTGGGTGGGGGGCTCAGTGCATGGGGTGTTTCTTAAGCCCTTCAATGCAATATTAAGCCATTGCAACACAGATAGGTCTTTTAAAATCTTGACCTCAAAATCACAGAGTGCAAATTACTTCTTAAGATTTCTTAAGGGGTACTGTTTTGGGTCTCTGCTCCTTTCAGATCTTTTAGGATATACATGCAAACCTAATGCCTCATGCATGCATTCAGCGGTGGAATTGCCGTGCCTATTCGCATCTTTGGTGCAACTTCCCAGGCTGTCATCCTGAAGCAGCTGGATTTGGTGCACATAGCACCGCAATGCAGTAGATGGACTTGATCTGAAAGTTCAAGCCATGAAACCAAAGCTGGACCAGCTTTATTTGTGTTACAAATTCATGTCACCGCATACAGAACCATATGTGGTATGCATATCTGGCTTAACTTGGCCAAAATTTGATAAAATTTGTCAGCGTGAAAATTCGTGATTTGACCGTGAAAAAGTAGCCAATGACCGTGAAAACCCCGTGAAAATCGTGAAAACATAAACCGTCAAAAAACACAGAAAATGTGCAACATCTGACATGTGGCCAGTACTGTGCATGCGGCAGTCTAACATGCATGATTTGCAGGGATTTTCAATCAAAGCTGATCGCTATAGGGGGTATCCCGCCATGTCTCTGAAGGATTTGTCCTTTCCGATTTCGGACCTTACATGGGACCACTACTGGGTTATCCAGGAGGAGCTCGGGATTTCGGAAACCCAGGCGGATACTATCTTGACCCAAGTTCTGGGACCGAACCCGTATGATGGACCTGTGTCTTAGCTGCATTGTGGTCTTGATGCATTGAAATGCTGTGCATTGCACTCCAAGATAGCAATTTCGTGTGCACATATATAGTCCGGTTTTTGGGGAATCTTTACTTGCAGCATTCATATTTATTTGCCTATGAATTTATATGTAATGTTATATGCTGTGAATATTGAGGTATGTTTGACTCCAGTATATGTATATATGTATATACATATATAATAGTTTCACAGTGCCGAAAACCACATCGAGGTGAAAGCAAAGAAAGTCAAGAAGACTTTGAAGAAGTCTGATACCTCTGTGAAGCCTGAGGATAGCTCCAAAGCGAAAGCTGCTGCAAAGGCTACCCCAAAGACCGCGGCAAAGGCGACTGCTAAGTCCAAAGGTGGTGCAAAGGAAAAACCAAAGAAAGCTCAGACTGGGAAGAGCAAAACCGATGATGGAGTGGATGATGGTGAATCAACCCCTGCAGTTGTTGCAAGCCAACCCAAGCGGCAATCGGTAACGGAAACTGGTGGGGTTCAGGAGAAGGAACCTAAGAAACCACGAAAGGCCAAACAGCACCCGCAGAAGATGGGAATGATGGGATGGTACCTGTGCCTGTGACAGCTGTGGCAGCTACCCGGACTCGCAAACCTCCGGTTTCCCAGGAACCTATGGAGCCTGTCACAAAGTTGCATGCGAAAAAGGTGGATGTGGACAAGGCCACGGATGGTGAGACACCGCCTGAAAAGAAGGCACCTCTACCGCGTCTACCTGCTGAATCTCCTTGCCTTTCTGCTGTGCCGACTGCCCCAGATGAGTCACAGTCCCAGTCGCAACAGACTACTTGGTATCTTGGATGCAAACACAAATTCTTCAGGATATAATATATATATATATATACATATATGTGTGTGTGTGCGCTTCAACATGTCATCGGCATTCATCAATTGTTTTTTGTTACCGGGACAAGATGGGTGAAGTTCTCCAAGCGATGTCAATTGATGTGCATTGTTCACATTGCGTTGTGTGCTGAGGTCATGTGGCACATTGCAGCAAGGCTTGGACTTGCTCAACAAGCAGTGTCCTCGAAAGGAGTCTCTGAAGGAAGCTGATTCGATCTCGGAAGCCACGACTTTGCCGAGCCTCAGCCGCATATTGTAGGCATGTCCAACCCCAAGATTGAATCACCCATTATCAGTAAATATGCGGTGAGCAGCATCAAATCCCAACTGACATCATGAAACTCTTCTGAGCTGATCAGAGCTTCAATTGGGAAATATGTTATGTGTTCCAAAACAAGCTTGGGACCATGCCAACGTACTACCACCTTCAACACATTTCCCTTCCATAGATGCCATAGCATACTTATACAATATGCTTATATATAGTCTATAGTATACAAATAATATACATATATAATCACATATATATATATATATGCACCTATATTTTGAATATTATATACTATATGTATACTATACATATATGTACACGTGTGTATGCGTGTAAATGTGTACACAAACTGATATCTGTGTGTCCCCATTGACAAATGAAGACATGTCCTTAGCTGAGGTTGGGTGGAAGCGAGGCTGACAACAATGATCTCTTGCACAAAGCTTTGGGCCGCATCCAGGAGCTTGAGAAGCAGCTGCTATCTTCCGGTGGTCCTAGTGAGCCTTCTCCTTTGCAACGGTCCGGAAATTTGACTCCGGTCTCGCTGGCTGATGGTGGCCCCACGACACCTGAGGTGCCTGAGGTCTGGTATACATTCCTGTGGGTGGTGGTGTTCACATCTATCCTCATGTAACTTTTAAGATAGATGGTATCTTTCACCAGGGGTTTGCACGTTGCCTGACTAGCCCTGCCCTGCAGGTGGTTGAGGTTCAGTCAGAGCAGCACTTCCAGGATGCCCAGAGCCAAAGCCCTCGCATGCTCAGTCCGATTGATGCTGATGCCACCATTCCGGCGACCTTCGAGGACACCCAGCAGCAGCAGCCAGCTGTGGTAGTGCAGCCAATGGTGGATGAGTCCATGGAGAAGTTGGCCAAGCGGGATGAGTTGTTGAGGGAAGCCATTCGAAAGCCTCCTGTTCCATCAGTGCCGAAGGGTGATTGGAAGCTGTTGCCGGAGACCCGGCTGGACTATGCAGAGAAGCTGGCTGAGGAGCTGGATGAAAACCAGATCAACACCCTCATGCAACACTTTGATGGTGTGGCGAAAGGCGAGGTTGGCTGCATTGACCCTGCCAAACTCCCAGAACAGGATCAGCTGAATTTCTTCACCATGCTGGAAGACTTTGTGATGAGCAACCGGAAGAAGTTGCCTGATCCAAACGCCCCTCCTATCAAGCTCAAGCCCCTGCAGCCTAAGGAGTCCAAGCCTGAAGTGACCCCAGTCGTCCAGATGGCCGAATCTTTGCAGCCTGCGGAGCCTGGGCAAGCTGCCACCACAAAGGTCCCTGAACCTGTCCAGTCTGCCCAGCCTGATGTGACCCCAAAGGTCCCTGTCCAGCCTCCCCAGCCTGATGTGACCACAAAGGTCCCTGTCCAGCCTCCGCAGCCTGATGTGACCACAAAGGTCCCTGAACCTGTCCAGCCCGCACAGCCTGATGTGACCACAAAGGTCCCTGAACCTGTCCAGCCCCACAGCCTGATGTGACCACAAAGGTCCCTGAACCTGTCCAGCCCGCGCAGCCTGATGTGACCACAAAGGTCCCTGAACCTGTCCAGCCCGCACAGCCTGATGTGACCACAAAGGTCCCTGAACCTGTCCAGCCCGCGCAGCCTGATGTGACCACAAAGGTCCCTGTCCAGCCCGCAGAGCCTGATGTGACCACAAAGGTCCAGCCTCCAGAGCCTGAAGCTGTGGTACCTTCTGCAGGCGCTCAGCCTGCACAGCCTGCCCTGCAGCCTTCAACTCCAGCAGTCGCCACTGGCCTTCCACAGCATGTGCCTGCAGCTGCGGAGCCTGCCCCAGCAGTGATCTCTTTGAAGACAGCTGCAAATGCCCAGAGCCTTGCAGCCCAACCAAACAGGGAATTGGAGCTTGCGGGCTTGCAGGCTTTGATGTCGGCGCAGAAGCAAAGGGAAGCAGCAGCTGCATCGGCTGAGCAGGAGAGGTCGCAAGAAGCCTTGCAGCGAGCCCACCAAGTTCCTCGTGTTGCCCTCACTGCTGCATCTGAGAAGATTGACTGGAGCACACACAAGAGAGAGGGCATGCGCCTTAAGCGCCTTTGCGAGGACTCTGCAGAAGGTGAAAGGTACCCTCACATGAGAAAGCTTTTCAACGAAGGCTCCAAAGAGGACTGGGTTCTGTGCGGTTCCCATATATGTTTTCAACAAGTACATATGCATAACATTGATTAGACGTCTTAAGATCGACGCACATGCACATATTATTGCATTTGTCAGGATCGCCGACGTCTCCTTCGTCAGTGGGTCGAGTCTGGTGGCAATGCTATGGCTGTGGAAGCTCAGGTCTTGGTGGAACGCAGCCGGGACAACACCATCGGCAAGAAACGGGAGCTCTTGTCCATCAATGAGATGATTGAAAGGAAGTGGCCAGAGGCCAAAATCAGGAGCATCGTTGCCAGAGGTGGTGGAATTCCGGATGAGGATTGCCCGGAGGTGGAGTCTTGCATGCGCTTCTGGGTGCTCACAAGCACCAGCCAGGTGGAGGAGGACCGCTTCACCCAGAGAGCTTCGATGACTTTGCAGGCTGATGCCAATGCAAGCTTCGTGGATGGCCTGTTCTCTTCCAGCATGGATGCCTCCGGAGGCCAAGGGTCGATGGCAGCCGGTGCACTCAGCCAGCTCATGGCATCCACGGCTGGCCAGCCGGCACTAGCCAATGGTGGTGGAGGACATGGTGGCTAAATATCTACACGTTGGATTTTCAGACATGTATATAGAATCATACATCAAAATCAATATAATTTACTTATATCTATTTATTTCCGTTTGTATATACATATGCAGGTAAATATAAACGAGCATACATGCATACATTCATCCATATACTATACTTACATGCGCTATCTTCAAATAGTATTATGTATATATGTATATATCTATCTGTCTGAATATATACATATAGTTAATGCAAATAGCTATGTGTAAATATATGTGTATAGAAATGTAACTCATCATAAATACATAAATACATAAAAACACCATATATATATATTTATTTATTTATTTATATATATATATGCACTGGTATCTTGTATGTATATCTCGTCCTATGTACTGCCGGCTCCCCTGGCTGAGGACCTGCTGAGGCCAGCTGCAAGGCTAAGTGCAAAGCGAAAGCCAAGGCGAAAGCAAAGGCGAAGGCAGCACCTTTGCCGGGTAGCTCCGGTGTGACGGAGCAAACTGCGAAGACCGTGGATCAGCTGGTGTCTGAGCTTAGTGTCTTGTCTGCACTTATGGAAGGTAACTTCTTTTGGTGATACTGTGGTCCCGATCTATGAATCAGCATTTAAATATTCAACCAACTTCAAACCTGGGCTTGGTGTATGTAGATTCGTGGATTGATGGATGAATGAACGAATACAAGATAGATCAACCAATTTATAGAAAATATCTTATACATGCATTGTATGCCCAATAGATGCTGGCTTGCATGGATTTCCGTCCTTCCCACTTCAGCTTACATGATATGCCTGCAATCTGTCTCAGGCACTTGTCTCAAGAAGGAGCTGCGACAGATCGGGGACATTTGCTTGGAACTTCCGGGGGGCAATGCTGTGCGAACGACCCTGGAAAAGTACAAAACGAGGTTTGAAGAGTTGCTGGAGGAGTCCCTTAACTATCTCAACTGCAATTATTACAACGGAATTTGAAACGTTGTTCATGTGATGATCTCTCATTTGTTTCATTCAAGTTTGCAATCTTGGCATCTAATCCAAGCGTAATACCAATCCAAAGTGTCCCATGTGTGCAACATCCAAGGTTGAAATCGGTGCGCGACATGGCGAACTGTGAGGATATCCAAAGCGAGTGGCGTGAGGAGGCCACACAAAATTTCAAAGAATTGGGTCCTCCAGAAACTGGGTCTTGAAAAATGGTATCTTATATAAAAAAATAACATTCCTGCAAGCACCTCTCGAGCCATGCAAACATTGGGCCCCGCTTGAACTATAGCACAAACCCCTTGGCCACAGGTGAACGCTTGTCGCTTGGTCAAGGCGCAGGCCAAGGCCATTCTCATGGAGATGAAGAAGATGCGACCAGCCTGAAGCTGATGTGAGCACAGTGCACACATATGCTCAAAAATTTTGCGGGGAAAAGCTGCAAGGCTGATCCATGGGAGATGTCCCAACCCTGTGAACCAATCATCTCAAACTTTTTCAAACATCTTCCAACTATATAGCCTTTGATTTGGGTATCAGCCTGGCTTGAACATGGGTAGACGCTACATAGCTATATACGAGCCTTAAGCCTTGGCAGGCTTGTGACAGATTAATACTCATATTTATTGCAACGCACTTTCATGTCAAAATTTTGACAGGCTTGGCAGGGAGGCTGTATATAAGCTGGTGCGTCTTGCTGCTTCTTTCGATGTTTGCAAGTGTGAAATCATTTGTGAACTCCGGCCAACAGCTTCCATAGGTTAGGTGGCATATGTGGCCAAATGGAAATATCCTAAGACAACCTGGAGTGAACGATGCTGTGAGAAAAAAAAGTGTGAATGTCCTCTGCATTTCTCTGTGACACCAGTTCCAAGTGTGACACCATTCCGCTGCATTCCGATTTCTGTGGTCCTTGGCACCCCCGCAGGTGGAACATCTGCGGCTGCAAGCCGGCGCGAAGAAGTGGATCGCCTTGACCTGTTGTCTCTTGGATGAAATTTCAAGTCTGATCAGTTCTTCTCCACTCAGGTTTTGGGATGATTCAAGCACATACGTGGGTCATATATCAGCAGATATATGTAGAAATAAATACAATTGATACTTATTTATTTATTTGTGGCAGCCCCCATATAAACAACATACCAGCCTATATAATTATGGCTTACCGGTACATATGTCCTTTTACATATCTTCCCATAGTTACCATAGTTTGGACTCAAATGTGGTTACATCCTGGATTGACAGGGTCAAAGTTGATGCAACCTTGGCAGGCTAGCTGCTGGTGTTGGCGCTGGAAATTCTACTACGACCCATGCGCGTCAAATTGGGAATCTCTTCGACTGATGTTTTCAAAAAGCACCTTGTCAAGCATTGTGGTGAAAGGTTTTATTCACAATTGTGCACATTCCCCAAAATAACACTATAGAGAGTGATCTATCTGAAACCCCACATATCCATACCAACTGAGTCCTACGGACACCAATGAGCGGGCATTACACAGTGCTGCACGGAGAGCTGGGGTGACTTTCCCATGCGAGATTAGTTACCTGGACATTCCTATTTGCAGCGGCTTTGATGATTATGGGGCTCCCATTGTGGAAGTGAAACAATGGCCTTTCCTACTTCCTAGTGATATGGTGCCTTGCAAGTATCTTCAACGACTGGTTGTATTTTTTTTTCTGGTGAGCCACATTCCACCAAAGGATACATCTATTTTAGAGGTATGTTTCAATTTGCCCTCCTGTGCCCATGCTTCAGGCCCGGGCATTGGTGGATGACGGATATCTTGAGGCGCTCATTGACCTGGACGAACTGGCTGGGTATTGGCAGCACATGCTGAAGGATTATCCAGAGCATCCTGCATCTGAAAGCCCAAGTACTGCCATGCCGATCACGCTCTATGGTGTCTAATCTGAAATCAAGTATAAGTTGGTACATTGAAATTGTTTGGGGTTGATTTCATGTGATCCTTTTTCCAATTATTTAGAGTGCACTTTAGGTGATGAAGGACAAGCACTGGGTGGCAACGATATGCTATTTCATTGGCAATGTGACCTGGCACCATTCTTGTCTGACAGTGGCGCCAGCAGAAATTTGATCACAACAATCCCAAGTTCTGCATATGTCTTCGATGGGTCTGTGAATATTACGTTGCAAGCTGCAGCACAACATATTTGCAACTCTTTGGCTAATGGCAAGATTTCAATCCCCAGCACGGACCTTGGGACTGACATCAGTATATATTTTCTTTGTTTGGGGGGTGGTGACACCATGAAAACAATCCCGAACCTGGCCTCCATCACTTTGCATGGCTTCCCACCATGGCCAATTGCAAGGCATGCGAGATGAACATGTACGTGATGGGGTTCAAGGGTGACTGGAAATATCTGTATCAGCTCTTTTCGATGACTCGAAATCCATATTCAGAAGAGGCAGGGGTAGTCTAAACTATCTCTAAGCAAAGTGGAAGGGGAATTCTCCAGTATCTGGTGGTGTATCTCCCAAATTTTATACACTGAAAGGCACCTTATCCTCCATCATTTATTCATATAGTGTGCTGCCAATATCCCTAACAAGGTCCTCTAACATGCTTATGACATATTACAAATCATGCCACCTGGGCCCTGGGAATTGGAATATAGATATATTGATATGACACATATGTATGAATATATATATATATACATTATTATATATAATATTAAATATATATATAATATATATAATATATATATATATATATTTATTATATATAAATACAAAATATTCTATGCATTATATATATACATACACATACATATTGAATGAAATGTATCTGTATCCGCCGACCCCATGCAACTGTAGCTAAAGGGGGTTGCGCCAAGAATTTGGTTTGACTGGCGAAAAGTGTTGTGTTTTTCCCCCTTGCAGGTCTGTTGGAAGTGCCTTGCAACGAAAGGCAGCAATGGCAACTTGAGCATGTGCTACACAGATATCAGCGAAGGGGCAGAATGGAGAGGCACTCTATATACTACGGTTCCTTGGGGAGATGCACCACCATTTTCTTTGCTGCCGGGCTTTAGCTTGCGGATGATTGGTGTAGATATTCTACATGCCTGGCACCTGGGTGTGTGCAGAGACCTTACTGGCTCAGTCCTTCGGGTATTATCTAAGCTGAAAGTCTTTCGTCGTGGGGGCAACCTTGACGATCAATTGAATACTGCATCGAGCTCCCTTAGGCACTTTGCAAAGTCCCGGGGATTGAGTTTACACCTGCGGCGCCTTACCAAAACCAACCTCAACTGGAGGGCAGATGCCTACCCTGAGTGCCACTGCAAAGGTTTTGATTCCTACATTATGATTTTGTGGCTGGACTGGTTCCTTCACGAGGGTGCAACACAAGAGGTTCTAGACAGAGTTCCTGCTCAAATCAAAACTGTTGTTTGGGCGGCGAATTCGCTGATGTCTGTGTGGATGGGCTCTCCAATGTTCATGTCAGATGAACAAAGGCTTCACATCCATGTCATTGGACAACTCTTCATCCGCGTATATGTGGAGCTGGCTGCGCAAGCGCTACAAGATGGTGTTCGACTGTGGCGCATCCGACCAAAGTTGCACCTTTTACACCACCTGATCCTGGAACAATTGGTGACACAGATCAATGCGCACTACTTCAGCACTTGGATGGACGAGGACAATGTGAAAAGAATAATGCGGGCGAAGAAAAGAACGCATAAGCTGCAGGCTTCGGATCGATCCATCAAAAGATGGCTTCTGGGCTTGAGACCCAAATTGGACAGCGTGATGGCGAAGCTGCTCAAAAATAGGGTTGGGCTTGCTTGGATGGAACCAAGATAAATTCTACTTTCTGATTTTCTGGTAATCAAACCAAAAGCTTTCCATTTTACATAGATGATTGTCCCCGTAAAAACCTCCAAAATGCAATTCCCATATGTCCATGTTTGATTACAAGATATTAAGGGCACCTGTACTTTAAAGATTTGTGCTTGGGCTAAGGTTGTGACCACAAAATTTGATAATTACCCTAAGACTGAAGGTGGGTTGTTTGCATGGTTGCCTGATGTTAGGTATATATATGGTTAACTGTTTGGAACCTTATCACAATTTAAAGGGCCCCAAGGTAAATCATATCTGAATAAAATTGTCCACATGGAAAAATCTCTGAAATGACGATGGATAATCATTAACCCCCGAAATCCCCCGAATGAATTGGGTTGAACTTGGTCTATTTGCAACAAAGGGTATCTGACAGGGAAATTAACTGCCTAGTTTACTGGTGATTTTGGGGTGTATACCCAGAAGGAACTGATCTTTGATATTTAGCAAACTATAAAGGAACTACAAGCCAAATGAACGCAGGGGGCCGGACGGGTTTTGACTGCATGGTTATGGCCATTGAAGATAGCTATCCATATCTATATCTCTCTCTCTATATATATATCCATCTATCTATCTACCTGGTTGTGTAGGATTTAGATGGTAGGAGGCATACATACATACATACATACGTACATACATACCTACCTACCTACATACATACATGCATGCATGCATGCATGCATGCATGCACATATATATATAAATCCCTATATACGTATGGTTGGAGAAACTTCCTCAGGAAAAAAAAAGTAGCAGGCTCAAAGACAGGCCTGGAAAGATTTGGTCCCACCATCAAATTTGCTAACTTGTGCTGGCATCAGGCCCAGCAAGGCTTGTGCAATCAATTTGCTTCCCACCCTTTTCCCACCCTTTTCCTTGCTGCTTCCCATGCTTCCCGCTCACGGTATAACAAATGCAAAGTCAATGGCAAATTTGACACAAAACATGCATTTTCTATGTAACTGAGCTTAACTCCTGTTCCAGTGTCCCCGGGCCATGACCGTGAAAAATCGAGAAAATTTAGAAAAATTGCATTTGACCTTCTAATCCTTTTTAGATGATCGAATGAGGTCATGTACCACTATTAGGTGGACGAACCCTGGTCTAGGTAAGGCCTGCCCAAAACGTGCCACGCGGCAGTTTCGAAGCCCAATAGAAACAGCTTTTGGGGCCAATAGGGAGGCACCATGGC
>Ga0126342_10006767_pt1 | contig 20389 bp, 27 predicted proteins | sample Cyp1metagenome_FD_92528 | JGI IMG/M metagenome (GOLD analysis project Ga0126342, IMG submission 92528) | Coral microbial communities from Lord Howe Island, Old Settlement Bay, Australia - Cyphastrea 1 metagenome | ecosystem: Host-associated > Invertebrates > Cnidaria > Coral ...
CTGGCCACTGGCTATGTGCATTTCTAGCCCGTTTGAGAGGCTTGCTTAAAAGTAGTAGCAGCGCAATACCTCTTCTTCCCTTACGCGCTCCCCCTTGCGTCGGCCGGGGTCGGCGGATAATATGATAGAGATTATGTGGTAAACATAAACACATTCCCATTCAAATTGCCTCAGTGTCTTCAACTGGAGTCGTTGTTTCTTGGATCCCTTGAGATTCGCGGAACCGGAAGTTGCCCCCCAGCTTCCCCATGCGCCATGCTGCTGCCAGGCAGTCTGGGTGGCAGGTCTCGAGCAATGAGGTCTTCAGCTGCGGATCGTGTTGTGTGCTTTCTGTTGTCTCTTACAGTAGAAATATTATTGGATGATGAGGGCACAGAACTTTGGAATCTGTTTTTCCGATGTATTTTCGGATGAAATTGGAGCTTTGCCTCTCAAAAGAAGGACCTTTTGTTGCCCTGGTTGCCTACTAGAGAAGAGTAGAGAGATTGAGTGGTGGGTCCTGCGGCCTGCGGTTTTCAGCAGGTTGAGTTGAAAACATCAGCCAGATAAGAATCTGTAAGAATCCGATCCTAATCTGAGCACTTCTTCCACATCTTCCCATGGGAAAAACCATGAAAAACCATTATTTACTACCATCATTTACCCAAGATTTCCCATTAAAACGACATGGAAAAACCCATGGTGACCGCAAGGTCCTGGGATCTCAACTCTTGAGCACTGGTTGGAAGGCCGGGTTGCTGTCGCCAGGATTCATCCAAGCACAATAATCTGGTTGGTGGTTTGGAACATGTTTTATGATTTTCCATATATTGGGAATGTCATAACCCCAACTGTTTCTCACTCCATGATTTTTCAGAGGGGTAGGTTGTAACCACCAACCAGATATCATATCATGGAAATGAGAGTCATTCTGAGTCCTTCCATTTCTTCACTCAATTTCACGCCTTCGGATCGTTTTTTTTTTTTTTAATGGGAAGCCTTGACACCACTTTTGCTCAGGCCTTGGGCATGATTCCGACCCATGTGCAGAACGACATTCACGCCATGGCCGGGACACTTGGGGGTGCCGGAAAGGGGTCGTGACTCTGGTAATGGGATGTAATGGGAACGGGGGGCACAATATCTGTTTTGTGTTTAAGTGCTCTTTTGGAGGCTCTTTCACATCCATACGGTCTAGTCATTTTTTTCTGAATCGTAGCTCCTCTATCTCGTGATTCACAAAGAAACAAGAACTTTAGTCTGCGCTTTTGAGACGCTTTTCCTCTGTCAAAGAGTAATACACAGCATATGGGGGTGTCCTAAAAAAGGGGTACCCGCAAATGATCCAAAACCAGACGATTTTAGTATTGACAGCCATGGTTTTGGGGTTCCCCCATTTTAGGAAACCTCCTAATATGTCTAGAGCACAGCCAAGCCACTCAGCCAAGCCAGTGCCAAAAAAGGTCCCGTTGCTGGTGCTGGTGCTCTTTCTGTTGGGGAGCTCAGGCATCAGGGGCAGTTCGACTGTGTCATTTGGCTATGGATCAATACCTATGAAAATACCAGCTATTTAGGGGAATGAACATCCATAAATCCCAGCTATTTTGATGTGAACTACAGGGGTACTATTGGTTTTGACACACTGCCATTTGGGAACTGGTTGGTGGTTTGGAACACGGCTTTTATTTTCCATATAATCCTTCGCGTTGACTAATATTTTTCAGAGGGGTAGGTCAACCACCAACCAGGGAATTTTTTTTAAGACCGTAACTCAGATTGGAAGAGAATTTCGGGGGGGTTGAGTTCAGCATTGACTGTGTCACTTTCAGTGGAAAAGAACTTTGTCATCACTTCTTGCAAAGCTTTTCATTCCTTCATTCCTTCTGGTGGCTTTTTGCGATCAGCGGCAACACATGATTTTCCACTGTTGCCATCCATGCCATCCATGACAATGTTCCCTTGAGTTCACGTGAACGACAAGGCATGTGGTGGAGGGTGTGCGCAGATTTCGTTCTATTTGACTTGCATTGGGCCCCATTCAGGGACAGCCGCTTCTTTTTGCAAGTCGCAGAATGCATTTCAGTTGGGACTTTTGTTGCACCTTCATTTGGGAACTGCTAAGGCTCGTCCTTTGGATCTTCCTGATGATTCTAAACCAGCTCCCTCCTGAGTGGTACAATGGCAGAGGCCGGCACCGTCGGCGAAACGGGATATTCCACCGGTCGCGGTGAAGTATGGCCAGCCTAAAAATCCAGAAGTTGAAATGAAGAGCTGGATTCTAGGCATGTTTGATCATGTTTGATCATTTTTGAATAGGTTTGAATGGCGAGTTTCTATGGTTTAGGAGACTTTGTCTCCTGTCTGGAAACTCAATTGCTAGGGCAGATGTGTGGAACCTTTAATGTTTAACCTTAGCCTTACCATTTCCCTGAGAAATGATGCTGCTGCGCGCGAAGGTGATGAGAAAGGACTGGATGGCGGCAGCAGAGATGTCCCGCGCGATTGCGTCTCGAGTCGAACACAGCATCATTCATCAGATATTCATCATCATCATAAATATATAATAATATAATATAATAATATATATAATATATAATTATATAATATATGACATATATATATATATATCACATAATTATATATATATAAATATTTATTGGTCAGATATTTCTCCATCAAAAACCCGGACTCCACGAGCTCAGCATCCCTCTGAGTGACCTGACCTCACCTCGTGTCATGCGCAGGAGCTCGCTCCGAGAGGCCTGGATCGTTGATGCCGTTGATGTTTTTGTTTTATGAAAAGTCCTGAAACAAATGACATATGTGTGTACATTTGTATATCACATATTGTATATCAGATAATAATGTATATATATATATATATATTATATTATATTGTACATATATATATACATATATATATATATATTGTATATCATATTGTGTATTATATGGCTAGGGTATCATTTGGTATTTTTATTGTTTTTTGCCTTTCTCCTACCCCCAACTCCAACTGTTTCTAGCGCAGGATGACAGACGAGGCGCAGGTGCGCGGCTGGGTCTCGTGTTGGTAGCGCTTTTCACGGGGGGGTGACGCAACAGGCAACAAAATGCGACAAACATGGGGACTAACGCAAGAAAAATCGTGATATAACTGGTGTATGATTTGGGAAAACTCAAATCAAGTGCAAGTTCATGCAAGTTCTAGCAATTGCCAAGGTAGCATATAATTTTCTGTCCATTTTACTGATTCCTACAACTTCATCAGTCTTTGCATTTTTTTCAGCTTACAGTTTCTATCCATTATTGCTTGAACTCAATCTATATGTGGGATTCTGGATGGTTGAATCAAATTAAATTCATTTTTTTAATGATTATAAGTTATATAGTAGTATGATTTTATGGTTTAAGTTATATCGTGTTTAACGATTTTTTTAAATGTAAGTCATGTTGAGTCCCCATTTTTATGGTATGAACCCTGGGCTGATGTTTTTTTCCCCGCCAGTCGACACCGGTGGATGGATCGCCGGTTTGCGCCTCATTGACCTTTCCGCGGTCCGAGGCGGTCAAGATCTCATCATGAATTGTACATTGCTGGTATACCCTCTGGTAATTAATGGTGATTTAATGGTGATTTAATGGTGATTTGATGGGATATACCCTCATGTTAATGGGTGTTTAATGGTGATACAATGGGATATAACCTCTGGTTATGTCAAAATAGCTATTGAACATGGCCCAGTCGAAATAGTGGCTTTTCCCATGAAACATGGTGATTTTCCAAAGTTTTTTGATGTTTTTTGTATGTTTACCAGAGGGTAATTGATGTGACCTCATGAGCTTTGGGCATGTTTTGGACATGTTGGTCCTGGATGGCCATCCTAGCCAGGCGAGATTCAAAATCTTCGGGGACAGGTTCAGGTGCGGAAGATCCTGGTCGGTTTATTGAGAGGTTTTTTTTTGCCAAGGTACATTGGACGGTACGTTTTTTTTATTATTGAATAATATACATATAAAATGTAAGGCATACTCTTTGGGCTTATTTTCGACATTTTTCAACTATTTTGACTGAGTCTTATGTGCTGCTGCATAGTACGCTGGTAAATGGTAAATGGTGATGAATGTTTGATTCAGTGTTCAGTGTTCAGCGCTCTGAAATCAAACTGTTCCAGAAGATGGAAGGCAGACATTTCCGGTGTTTCGATATTTTTCCAAACAACAACCTCAAAACATCCATCACTGGATTGGTTTAAGGGAAAATCGACAGGAAACCATTGTTTTTACCATCAAATATAGGGCTTTCCTGTAAATTTTCCCATCATCCAATTCTATGAATCCACTGCTGCAGAAGTCCCAAAAAACGGTTTTTGACCATCTTCCCAGCACCGTGCAGCCAGCGCGCCGCATTGCGCGCTGCCAGGAATGGAAAGAACCTGGAGATCCTCGGTGACAGTTCCGGGAGGCGGGATGTCCTCATCCCCCCACCAGTCCACCGGGGATTCCCCTGGTGGGATGTCCTCATGGTTCAACCACTGGGATGTCCTCTACACCGGAAACCATGTTTTTTGTTGAAAACCATCAAATTGATTAAGGGCTTTCCGGTGTAAATTTTCCCATCCAATTCTATGATGTTTAGCATGTTTACTCCAGGTTTTGAAGGACAGGAGCTAGTGTGAGGCCTCAATGTTTTTTTCGGTGTTTGTGAAAATCTTTTGAGGTCTCAAGGAAGAATGGGGGCAACCCAAGTTGTTCGTTTTGGTTGAAGCAGCCTTCTCAAAGATTGATGAATCTGATTGGCGTTTCAAGAATATCATGATGGATAGAATCAACCATTCATGGTTGCAATTTTTTGGATGAGGCTTCAATCCATTATTGGTATCTACTACATATATACACATTGGAATCATCTGTTCTTCTTCTTCCTCTGTTATTATCAGCATTATCATTAAATATTATTGTTATTATCATTACCATCATTATATATATATATTCTTCTTCTTCTTCTTCCTCCTCCTCCTCCTGCTTCTTCTTCTTCTTTTTCTTCCTCTATTATTATTAGCATTATCATTATTATCATTATCATCATTCTGCATGTTGTTATATATTACTTGTAAATCAGTTGGGATGATGAATAGAATCTCCCAGCACCTAGCAGCGTGAGGGCAATTCTGGTGGCAGCCATTGGTATGACCAAGGAAGGCCTGTGCGGACCTAAGACACGGAAGTGGCGGGCCGTTGGAATGGTTAGTGACGCTTGGTGGAACTTTTTGACCTCCATTGACCTCCAAATTTAAGAAGTTGGAAATATATGGAAATCATGGGGAACATAAGTTAGGCATATCTCATTTAGACATATATATATATATATAATATATATATATATATATTAGACATTGTGCTCTCGTGGACTTGTGGAGCTTAGATTTATTGATTCGATATGAAGAAAGGCAGCCGGGTGGTTCCCGGCCCACAAGAATTCACCATGACATGTCAATTCTATGAAGGAACTGTGCTACTTGTGGCGCTTCTCCTGTTCTTGGGATGTTGTCTTTGTTAGTTCTAAGTTATATCCACCAGCCAGATGATTGTGACATCTCCGTTTTCTCTATATACCTACGTTGTCAGTGGTGCCAATGGAAGCGTAAAATGCCTGTCATTTCCCATGTATCACATTGTGGAACAGCAACGTCTTCCAAAACAACACCATTTTTTTTAAACAGATTTTCTCACATTTTCCCAGCTTCCAGCTGACTTCCCCAGCAAGATTTTGCCTCGAGCGCCGTAAGGAACACCCTGCGCATCAGCTTTCCGAACTGCGAGACCGATCCGCGCTGCAGCATCCAGGTGCCAGATCGACGACTGAGCAACGGATGATTGGATGGGTGGAACTGGATAGCCATATCCCTTATTGATGATTAAGATAACTTGATATTAAGATAATTAAGATATTAATATCCCATGATTGGGATATGCAAATGATGATTGGATGATTGGAATATCCGTAGATGATTGGATGATTGGATGATTGGTACTTAAATATGTTATCATATGTGAATGGCTTGTGATAGCCATATATTTATGGAAGATGTTGGAACCGCTCGTGGGGATGGCTCAAGTGAGGCTCGAATCCAAGGCGCTCAGGTGGAGACCAGTGCAATGTCACAAGGTGTTTTGCTGGTTGACACCATCCAGACATGTGCGCTCATCACAAGTCATTTGATGAACCATGAAGAGCTAGCGATGGATGTGGAAGGCATCGACTTATGCCGGACAGGATCAATTGCCCTGATCCAGTTGTGCTCGAAGAGTGGAAAGGTCATGCTGTTTGACATCGCTGCCATGGGCCAAGCTGCCTTTGATGCGGGGGGTCTGCGAGCAGTCTTGGAATCTCCGCACATTTGCAAGGTGGTGTATGATGGCAGAGCAGATGCTGATGCTCTCTACCATCGGCATCGAGTCCAAATCCACCATGCCTTTGATCTGCAAGTTCAACATGCCTTGCGCAACAGTCGCAGCGGTGACAGGTATGTGAAGGGTCTGCAGAAGTGTCTCAGCGATGCTGGAGTGGTGCCCTTGATGGAACGAGCCCGGCTTGAACGCCTCAAGGAGGAAGGAAGGCGGCTCTTTGCTCCCGACCATGGAGGTCGCTACAGTGTGTGGATGGAACGGCCGCTTCGGCAGGCCCTGGTGGACTATGCCGCAGCTGACGTCAAGTACCTCCTTCCAGTGAAGGCCATGTGGAGTGGATCCTCCTCGCAGGCGGTTTTGCGTGTCACACAAGCCCGTTTGCAAGGTGCCGTGAATGCTTCAGTTCCGGCAAAGGGCCAGCACATGAGCGAGCGCGATTTCTCACTGGGCTTGAGTGCACAATATCTCGGAAGAGCAGCAGTCGAGAAACCACGCTGTTTCGAATGTGGCAGTACTGGGCACATGGCTAGGTCCTGTCCGGTTCGCATTGGCATTGGTCGTTTGAATCGATTTGATGATTTTGATCCTTTCGATGATTATGATCGTTTTGACGACTACGATTATGATGATGGGCCCCATGGATTTCGCGACATCGCCCCAGATGGCTACATTGATTCCTCTGGAAATGAGTGGTAGGAATTCCGTTCTCTGCTGTGTACATCTTTGTGTACAGCCATGTTCCAAGAGAGTTGGCAGCCGACGTGGGCAGCAGTGTCCCAAATTTGAGAGCTGCTCTTTAGTGCTGCCGGAAGCTCAAATTTTCCTTCTTACAGCGTTGGGAATCTGAAAGTGTACAGCTTCTTACAGTTTCTTTCTTGGCGCGGATGAGAGATTCACGAAGTGCAGGAACAGGTTTGGCTTCGTAGAATCTAGTTGCGCAGCTTCAGCTTCCAACAGCCGCACAGATGGCCGCAAAAATGCTTCCAATCAGATCGCCAGCATAGCATGGAGACTTGGGCAAGAACTAGTCATGCAGTACTGAAGCATCGCAGTCTCAAGTGGTCATATTTCTCCCAGAAACCAAGAACCTTCAATATTCTTCGGCATTCTCGGTGAAGTGGGAAACATCTAACGGAGCACCATCATCCCATTCCTGGCGAAAGCCAGGGGCCATATCCAAGTTGTTTGAGAATGTTGTAGCCCCAAATCCAATGGATAGACTTATAGACAATTTATAGATCATGTTCATTCATATTTTTCCCATTAACTGGCCATAACTCAGAGGTATTCAGAGGTTATGTCATGTTATTCTCCAATTTTAGATACAATTTTGATAGAAAACAATGGTTAGATCATGGTTTCTCCCAGTAAAAACCAGGTGGCGCCTGAAGCCATTGGCTACGACGCCTTCGTCTTTGCGCGCAAGGACCGGCGTGGCGTTGCCGATGGCGTTGGTTCGGAGTTGCGCCTGGGAGTCTGAGCTAAAAAGAAGAAATTCATGGGGCGGTCGATCATCAAGAATTGGTATGCCATTTTAAAACGAAACAAATATACGTATACATATATATATATATATTATATATATATTATGCAATATACATACAATATAAATAGATTCTAGATGGGATATATAGATGGTATATATATATACAAACAACGATACCAACAAGAGAACCTGAGCTGGTTTGGAATCATTAGAATCCAAGGATGGAATTCCAGGTCGAAGAAAATCATTGGAACTGCAGATGAGTCTTGATTCACTAAGGGATGACCATTGATAAAGGTGAACTTACCCATACACAAATCAAGACGCCCCACGGGGAAACCGCAATGGCTCGTCAAGGACGAGCTTTCTGGACGTTTGTAAGGAACCTTATAAAAACCCTCTTCATCCATTGTAAACCCAGGAATTTGCGATGACATATGAGTTATTCTTACCCACATTATATGACATATGACATCAGAATATATTCAGTGATACCTTAACCTTTATGACATATCATAATTCTGATCAATGGCCATTTCAGGAACCTAAATTTGAGGTACCTACCATGTATAAGGCCTATGTAAGGCCTATGTAAGGGAATATCCCCACAAAATATGGCCTTATATGGTACAGTACCTCCATTTTAGGTTCCTGAAATGACCATTGATCTGACAGACATTGGTAAGTAATCACGGAGGTTTCCATAGTGGGGCTACCCCAAAGATTGATCGTTGATATATAGTTTATAATGAACCATCCCAAAGCAACATGGATATCATGGATGATGAACAGGGGTACCCCCCCAATTTCAGGACACCTCCATATGGATTCCATGATGAATCGACTGCTACAGGAGAGGCTGTACGGCACCTTAGAGAAGTCCTCGGGCTGCTGCTTGGTGCGGCACAATGAGGTGCTCGCCCTGAAGGCGGAGGCCGGGCGGGTGAAAGATGGGGCTGGTGGAGTTGGGATGGGTTACCCTCTGGTAAACTAACATAGCTATTGAAAATTGCCATTTATAGTGGTTTTACCCATTAAAAATAGTTATTTTCCATAGCTATGTTAGTTTACCAGAGGGTACCCATGACTTTCTCTCAGGAACAGTCCAAAAACAACATCAAGCGTTGCGTTTCTTTTGGTGGATATACCTTGGTCCCATTTCTGAAGACACACTATGACACACTCATGTCATGAGGTGAATCGAATCACCCTGGCGGCTGTGGTCACTTCGGGCTCGGGACGACAATTGGCCAAGGGAGGCGTGCAGTGTGCGCTGCGATGTCTGAACAAGGGTAGGTACCTCGAAAATCAAGATTTACAAACATTTTTCTTGGAAGATGAGGGATACAGTACCTCAAAAAAAAAATGTTTTGGAAAGCCATGTTCCAATATTTTCTAATTTTGGCCATGGTGGAAATATGGATTTGATTGGATTTGATTAAAGCCAATTTTTTTTGGATTGAGGTTGTGTTGGCCATGCTCTTTATATCGAGACACTGGGCAATGACCATCAGAGAAAGCCTGGGAGGCATGGAGATGGATGGCTTCTGGCATTTGCAGGTGCGTTGTCAGGGCATCGCAACAAGCGAAACTCATTTTTTCCAAAGTCCCCATTGCCCATCCTGGTTGGTGAAGATCTCTATTCCATACCTATAATGAAACCCGATTTGATATGGATCCAAAGAACCGAAAAGACTCTGCAAGTCACTGAAGAAGACAACAATGGTCACGCCAACCGTTTGATTTGGTCAAACACAACCCCCCCATATCAGGTCTTTGAAGCAACTATCAACAACATCTCCGGGATGCTTTTTCCTTCCCATCTTTCTGCCTTGGTCAAGTATCCCGATATGTCCCCATGTTCTGTGTATAGTAGTCTGACATGGCTACAGAAAATGACGCATGACAGTAGATGATAAATCCCTGCCCTCTACAGAATAGTGGGTTTCCATAGTCATGTTCGCTTACCAACGTGTATGATAGGGTCCCCAAATAGACCGATTTTTTTTGTTTCCAGGATGTGATAGATGATGTTTTCACATTGTTTTCCCGACATTTCCCCGGTTTTTAATGTTTCATGTTTTCTATATGTTTCACATAGTTTTTAATATTTTTATCCCCGGATTTTGTGGGTTGCCATAGATGATATTTCAAGCTGCCTTCTGGTCGACAGCGGGAAAGGTGGAACCAAGGGCAGATGCCCTGCTGATCCTCGCGACGATCCTGGCGGCTGCAGGGGTGCCCAGGGGACCACATTTTTGACTATCCAATTAGTTAGAAGTACCAAATTCTGACCCAAGCCCATTTGTTGGTGTCGATGCTTAAGTGATTGTATATCTATGGTTGGAATCGGGATTCTGATTTTACTTGGGATTTCTTTTGACACATGGACAGAGGAGAATTGTTTGAGAAGTGACGGGTACCGTGCAGTTTCAACTCACTTTCATTGTCTCATCATCCGCCCTTAGCTCTGAAGATGCTCAGCCAAGCACAGACCCTTGACCCTTGGGCTTGGCTGCCTCCTATTCCACCATTGTTGGCGTTTCCACCATTGAGTTGGATGGCCTTCCCGAAAGCACCCAGATGCTGGTGATAGCCATCTGCCATCCTCCTCCAAAATTTCTTGATGTATCTCCCATTTGAATCTACTTGAGATACATTATGATACCTTTCCAGATATATAAAATATTACAGATCTGACATATTTAGGACATTCATAAACAGTTCATATTCCAATCATATATCACCACTTATCATTGGCATATTATGGGGATAATCTTATAAATGGTGTATTTCAGTCAGAATCATATGAATACATATTCATAAACAATTAATTATCAGTTCATATTCCAACCTATATATCACTACTGATCAGATATTCATAAACAACATTTTTATAATCATATTCAATCATATTCATATTCACATTCATGGTGTATAATATGTTAATGTCAGATGAATATGATTGAATATGAATGTCAACCTTTGCCAATGAGTGAATATGAATGTCAAATGGTGTATAATATATTACCCTCTGGTAAACTGTCACATAACCATGGAACATCACCATGCTATTAAGAACGGTAAACCAACTATTTCTATGGGTCATTTTCAATAGCTATTTTGACAAAACCAGAGGGTATATCCCATTAAATCACCATTCAACACCCATTAACATGAGGGTATATCCCATTAAATCACCATTAATTACCAGAGGGTATACCAGCAAGTAAATATTACCCTCTGGTAAATTAACATAGCTATGGAAAATCACCATGTTTAATGGGTAAATCCACAACAAATGGGCTATTTTCTATAGCTATGTTAGTTTACCAGAGGGTAATGTCAGATGATCCCCGACCTTTTCCTCGATACCTCGGATGTCCCGAGGTCCGTCTCTGGCGTCCGCCGCCCTCCGAGGGCCGCCTGCCGCGGCCGCACCCGGCGCCGGCGCCGGGGGCGGCCCGGAGCACGTCGCCCACCTGGCCCTGCAGGGGCGCGGCGTCCAGCGGCGGCTGAGGTGCCGGAAAACCTAGGGATTTTCCGTGGAACAATGCTTGATTTTTATGGATTTTCCCCTAGATGGTGATATCTTATGGATCTTCTCCTAGAAAAATGGTAACTTTTTCATACTTTTTCGAACATTTGGATGAACACTTTGAGATTCGTGGATGATTATCTCGTCAACATCGCATAAATGGATGACATTTTTTGGGTTATTTTCATGAACATCATAGATAACAACTGCGGAACATATCCGATTTAAGATGAACATGTGTCTTTCAATGAAACTTGGTTGAAAGCTGGCAGACAAGTAGTCTCATCAAATAACGGATGATTCTTGTGAAATGTGATAATGAACATAGATTGATAGGGGATCAGCCTCAGCTGCTGATTTTAAAAAACATGGGATCTATAATCAGTATGAATTTGGTGGAACCAGCTGTTTTTTGAGTCCCCAGATACCCACAACCATCTAACGTACTAGTGGTCACTGTATATGGTTTATCGCCCTTTACAACTGAGGTACTTTCTAGGTGATCTTTCACTTATGAATCATATGAATCATGTCAGTCGCCACTTCATGTGGTAAACCTGGTAAACCATGTTAACCCAGTAATAAACATCCATTACCCATAGGATCCATGTATGCTATATATGCTAACATTGGGGGTATATTGATGGTAAATGTTACCATATATAGCATACATGGATCCTATGGGTTGTAGGTTTGGTTTCTGTAATCACTCCAAGTGGCAGCCGGAATTTCAGCATTTAGCACCTCGGACGGATTTTGGCGTGGGAAGCGCTTCCTACGCACAGCAGAAAGCTGTGGCAGCGAAAATCCGAAGTGTTGGAGAGAAGCCGTAGATTTCATGATGAACATCATATGGTTAATTAACTTAAATATGTATAAATATGTAAAAAAAATCATGATTTCCAACATGATTTCCTGTAAAACATGATTTCCAAATCGCTGGAAACACATGACATGATGTGTCAGTTCTACATCCGAAGCTTCTCTCCAAGACTCGTAGTGTTCGCAACAGGTGACCGAACATTCGCTTGGGAAAAAAAGGACGCCGCCAGCTCCTCCGCTAGCCGCTAGGCCTTAGGTCTTTCGGAGGTTGAAAGGTGGCTGGATCCAACTGTGCTCTTTGGGACGTGACAGACGCCACACTTGGTTTGCACCCAAATTCCGAAAGCGTGAAGGGCGTGAACAGTCGATTTCCCGTGAAACTGGTCGGAAAGATCCGCCCTGTCTCTTTAAACCAACCCGATATAGATCCTAAACCAAGCTTCCATAACATTCCATAGATCGTCTTAAACCAAACCCAAATAAACCCTAAATCAACCCTCCAGTAAATAGATTTATTAAATAGATCTTTCACCAACCCTAAAGAGATCCTAAACCAACCACAACTGATTTGAACCTTGCGCAGCCACGCCAATGCATTGCGCCACGTCCTGTTGCGTCCAGCTGCAATTCCCCAACGCACGGAGGCAAGAAGTAGCCCACGCAGACATCAACTCTACTCAGCAAGTTTTTTTCTTTTAACAATTGTTTTTTGATATTTGTTGACGAACTGAACTCTCACCCGCGGTCTCGCGCGTGTTTTTTTCGAACTCCGCTTCCAAAAATGGTCCACACATTTTTTTCCCCCCGCATTTTGTCCAAAACTACAGTCTTCACACGCCTGCGGTCTGCAGTGGTCCGTCCATGGTGAGGCCGGCGACCAACACCAAAAAGCACAGTCTTGCTGAAAAAAAAACACATTCTTCCAACCCAACTGTTTTATGCACATGAACAACCCAACATTCACCATTTGAAACAAATTTCCACAAAAGTACGTATATCATATATTCATATATCAAATGTAGCAAGGCCTAGGTGCAACATTGTAGCGACATGTTACCGTGACATGCCGTGCCCACGGCCACCTCTTTGTTGAACCGTATTTGATTTACCATTTCAGCACGAAAGACACAGTTCTTACTCATACTGTACCGGGTTCTTTAAAAAGGGCCATCGACCAAACAGTTTCAACATACACGAAAAACCCCCGGACACCTTGTATCAATGTTGCTGGCCATGGAAAAACATATTATGATTGCGCATTGATTTTGCTGGCAATTTCGAAGCGATTTGTGGCATTCATTAGTGCCAACATGTGCCAACAATGAATCGTCGCCAAAAGCAATGCTCGTGATGTGCCAATGTGCCCGGTTTTGTCTCGCCTCGTCGGCAATCGATCCAGTACAGGCAACTGCGAGCCTCCAATAGCACTTGGCATATACAATGGATGAATAGCGCCTCTGCCGCACCAAACCGGAGGAAATGTATGGAAATGTGGTGAAAACGGTGCGTCGTTGCACGTTCTTGGATCCCTCACGAGCATTTACCATGTTCATTTCTCCCTTTTTCTTTTGATGTCTTCGTTTCCGTCGCAAAAAGTAGGCTCGAGGCGCACAACAACGAACCAATCAACTGCAATCATGAACTTCCAACGAGATAGGATTGTATCGATAATTTTGCCTTTGAAGAAATCACATGGGTGCTTCATTGCTTTAATGCTTGCATAACCATGTATAACGGGGCAGGCAAAGCAATTGATTATTTTTTTTTCACTTTGTGGTTGGCCCACCTTATGTGTGATGCAACCCCAAAACTTGGCACATGGTTCGCTGAACTGTCGTTACCTCTACGGGCCCATGGCCCTACTGGCCCACCTATGGACCTCTACGTCTACGGGCCCACGGGCCCACGGGCCCACGGTACGGGGCCTACGGGTCCAGGGGCTTATAGGGTCCGGACATGACATGGACGGAACTACTGTAGGGATGATGATGATGATGATGATGATGATGAGGATGAGGATGAGGATGGGGATGAGGACGATGCTGATGTTGAGGATGATAGTGTTGAGACGGATGATGAAAAGGATCATTGTGTTGATGTTGCGGAAGAGGAGGTGGAGGCTGATGATGTTGACGATGATGAGGTCAAGGGGGGGAAATGATGATGTTGAGAATGATCATGTTGAAGGCGAGGACTGTAATGATGTTGAGGATAATGATGTTGAGGAGGGGGACCGATCCCATGACCGGGACCATCCGGGACCAACTTTTTGTGCGAGCCTTCCGATGCGCAAACATGTCACAGAAACAATTTCATGCAGAAATTTGCAAGCAAACAAAACCGACATCAAGAGGAAACGAAACTCGCGTCGCACGTTCTGTGCGAGCTTGTGCAGTCGAAATGCACAAGGACATGTCACAAGAACAAATTGATGCAAAAAAATAAAAAAATGCCGTGGCCCACGAGTGCGGAGACGATGAGGTGCACGATGATGATGTTGAGGATGATACAGGTGGGATGATGATGGATGAGGATGAGGATGAGAATGCGGAAAATGAAGAGGAGGTTGAGGATGTTGAGAACAAGGTGGAGGAGGAGGAGGAGGATGATGATGATGATGAAGATGTTGAGGATGACGCTGATGTAAGGGAAGGGTGGCCAGCCCTGTTACCTGAGTTTCCGGAACTTGCTAGTCATTTCAGTACCCCCCCCACCTCCTCTACCTTCTCTCCGCCCCCTCCACACACTTTGATAGCAGACATTTTTTTTTTTGGGCGCCTTAAGCATGGTAAAGGTACTTCTTGCATCTTCTTGCAACATGCTGAATGAAAACTGCATATACAGCAGTGTTTTTGCTAGGCACTGGCCAATAAACACCATAAATGTCGTGAATTTGGTTACTAGACAGCCAAAAAACATCGTAAATAGTGTGGTGTTGGGTTTCCGGGACGTAAACAACATAAGTATTTACGACGACCCTTTGGCTCTTGAGAACATAACGAAAGGTCTACACACTACTTATTTGATGATTTTCGGTCACTGTGGGACTAAGAAAAAACCGCACGGGTAACAGCGGCAACAACAAGAACAAAAACAAAAACAAACACGAAAACAAGAAAAACAAACACAAGAAGAAACTCAATTTGACCCGTTTGTCAAGGGGGACCGGGAAAATGTCGAAAACATATGTGGGTTTGTCTGAAAATAGTGTACCCCATTCTACCCAATGGTTTTGCTGATCATTATCCCTACTAAATGGCTATTTCATTGGGGGTATACCCCATTTTCAGACATACCCATGTTGTGGTAGGGAGGCTGGTTTTTTCCACGGGGAAATGTGGCAAGAAGAGATGTCAACAATGTCAGCTGCTGCCGTGCCAGGTTTTGTGACGCGAAGCTGTTCCCAGCGGGTTTCGGGTCTTTCTTACAGGCGTGGTGACTCTCTTTTTGTATTGGCCACATGGTTGATTAACCAAATGTGGGAGGGTGTTGTTTGGTAAAATGATGTAAAATGCAAGGTATTCTTATGTAGGCATTCTCGGTAGCAAATTTTTTGGACATCCGTCCGTTTCCAAGTTTTCCAATCCCAGTGTATCCCTGTAGCAAACTATGCACTACATTGATCTACATTGTGCATGTCTGCTCTTTGACGCCACATTTGGAATGTCATGTCTGAGACAAGACGTTCATATATGACTCGGTTCAAAAGAAAAAACATATATGGAATTTTAGCGTTATCAAGACCTTCAGATACGAGGACTCTGTTCTTAGACTCGTTTGAACCAAAGGATTGGTTCCCTTAGAATAATTTTCTTGGCCATTCAATATGTTATGACCAGGGCGAGACTTCGCCCAGGTAGTAATCATAGTGCCCCAACTGCAAGACGGGTCTTGACCTCTCCACTTTTCTGATTCGGACCTGTTTTTGATAGAGAAGGATCTATTAGCATAGCACCCTTGAACTCGAAGAAAAAAAACATCCAGGACGCATCAATAGATCGATTTTGTGGTGAATACTTTTTGTTGGGACCCTTTCCAGGGCACTTTGCAAATCGTAAGCCCTGGGTTTGTTAAGGGTTTGGCTACCAGGTGTTGTATCCCTACCAAGTAGAATAATTTTGTCGGTTTGTTGTATACTTTTTGGGGTGCCCTAGTCTTAGATAAACCCACATTATATCATATGTACATTCATGATCATTCATGTGTGACCCAAAGCCTGGTTTGGGGCTGCGGCTGCTTGCTTTCCTTTTAGCAAATCAGTTGTTATTTCCTTTTTTGGAGTTCAAAATTCAAAATTCGAAAGGTATCAAATTTGAGAGGCCCCGCGACGTCCTCATTAGAAGGTTTCGGAAACCTGCCCCGAGTCATTCTTGGAAAGAGGGATGATATCAGACGTTATTGCCTTTCTATGTTTTTCTTGTAGTTTCTGTGATTTCCAGCCGTTTTTGCCGTTTCTGATTCTGCTGTGCCCTGGGGGTGCGTCGGAGAAAAAAAAACCGTCCCTTTATGATACTTTCTGTTGGCTCAAATGCCCTTTAACGTATAATGAATCGAGCAAACGTCAGCAGAACAAGGTGAATTCAGCAAGAAAACACCTGCCGGCGGAAACAGTGGAAACTTGATGGGCAAGGGAGGTTTCAAAATGAGGCCCCCGACGTTTTGAAACCTTTACTGCGTTCCCTTCATTAGTTTGTTATATAACTCTTTTGCAGGTATGGGTTGCGTAATTTGCTTTGCAGTAAGTTCACCTATGCTTAACTACCCAAAGGGAATTGGTCGGAATTGGTAGAGAAAAGTGTCTCGCACACGTGAAGGGCAACGTGCTATTTTTGGACCAAGTCTTGAAATGTTGTATTTGTTTTGTATTATCTTTAATGCCTCAATATGGCAATATTTAATTTTCAAATATTTAGGGTTTCCAATTTTATAAGAAACAATTTTACTCAGCACATCAACGGGTAAATCCTTCGCACAATCCATCCTACTAATATACTTAGCTATTCTTTAAGTATACATTCAAAGATAATAATAAGGCATTCTTAAAAAAAACTACTTAAAGATAAATCAACTAAATAAAATATATAATATTATATGATGAAAAAAATATAGACTATCTATTGAGTAATTATTTAGCAGAAATACCAAAAAGAGGAAGACAACAATGAAATCAATAGTAATAGACAACAAGAAATTTAGATACAACAAAGACAAACCCATATCTAATGTTTTAACAAAGAAACTATTAATTAACAGTAAAGAAAACTAATGAATACAGAAACTATGCTTTAAACAAGGCAAAAGATACGTTCAGTGAAGGAAACATCAACAATTTACTAACCAAACACGCAATACAAAACAAATGTAAGGCCAGAGACATTCAGTCAGCATTTAGAAGATATGCTAATTCAATAGTGTTGGAAAATAAACACTTTGAAGGTGAAAGGGGATTAGAAATGATTGCGCACCAAAAACCAAGACCATTGGAGTTTTTGAGAAAGAATAGAAGCATGAGACTTAACACAAGAACAGAAGCTAACTTGAAAAGCCTGAATACGATGATGGAGGTAATGAAATTGGCAGTCAGGAACTTGTATATGCTCTACCATCAACACGCTTCAATATTAGTGATGAGGATGAACTGACACAAACATTAGAAGATAGTGTTAAACAAATCTTTTACAAATACAAAATCTAGAAGCATCAACCTCAAACCCACGCTTTAAACAAATTTTATCAATAACCATTCATTATGACAAATATGACCCAACAAGAGCAGGGAGATACATAGAACTACCAGAATGGATTAAACTAAAAAAAGGCATGTATCAACATCAAAAACAAAAACCAAAAATGCTTCAAATATTGTATTCAATCCGTAGTCTATGACAAAATACGCAAACATCACCCAGGGGAAATGTTCTACTATAATAAACTGAAAGATTATATTTTGAACTGGGATGGTGTAAATTTTCCAGCTGGTAATAGGGACATAGACAGATTTGAAAAGAACAATAAAATAGTTTCAATAAATGTTTTTGAACCTGATGACTGCTTAAATGATAATAAAATCATTTTACACAGAGGCACCAAAAATAGAAATGCTAAGTATGAGATTGATTTGTTAAAATGAAGACAATAATTATCACTACGCCTTGGTTAGGAACAAACACAAATTATTAAACTGTCAAAGCAACAAGGATGACAGTAAAAAAACATTATTGCCATCATTGTTTAAATCCTTTCTCAACAGAAAAGGCATATAAGAACCATCTTGAAAAAGGATGTATGACATCAGAAGGACAACAAACAAAGATGCCAAATAAAAACACTTATATAGAATTTGAAAAGCATAATACTAAATTGCCTTGCCCTTTGTAATATATGGTGACTTTGAATGTCTAACCGCTAACTCCAATACTGAAATGGAAGCAATGCTCCCAGAGGAACTTACCAAGAACATAAACCGTGTGGTTATATATTGCATGTAGTAAGCAGGATTGATAATACATGCCAACCATACTTATACAGAGGTGAGGATTGTATGAAAAAAAATGTAGAACAACTGACTGAAATTAAGAAAGGTATATTTGAAAAAATGAATGTTAATAAACCAATGGATGAATTAACTTACGAACAAAAGACACAATTTTGAAACGCGACCCACTGCTCTATATGTAATAAGAAATTTCAACCTGATGATACAAAAGTCCAAGACCACTGCCACTTCACAGGCAAATACAGAGGCGCGACGCATGTAAAGTGCAATCTGGATTATTCATTTAGATATTTTAAAATCCCTATCTTCTTTCATAATCTCAAAAACTATGACGCCCACTTAATCATTGCCAGAACGAATGAACTAAACATAGAACTTTTTACAGTCAACTATATGAAGAAAACATAACTGACAAAGACTACGCCAGAGCAAATATTGTGTGGAAACATTGTAGCATTAAGAATCTTGGTGAATATTTGTATTTGATGACTGATGTATATTTTCTAACTGATGTTTTGGAAATTTTAGGGATATGTGTTTGAACTATATAGATTAGACCCAGCATATTATATCACTTTACCTAACTATTCTTGGAATGCCTTTTTATCATAAACAGGAGTTAGACTACAACAAATACACATAAAAGAAATGTATGAGATGATTGAACATGGATTAAGAGGAGGAATGACACAGTGCTCCTTTAAGAAAGTGGAAGCAAACAATAAATACATGAATGAAAATTATGATAAATCTAAACCTTCATCATACATAAGGTATTTAGATGCTAATAACCTTTACGGATTAGCAATGTGTAAGAAACTGTCATATGGTGATTTTAAATGGAATTACGGGAGAATGGATGAAAAGAGAGTAATGAAATATAGTGATGATGATGACATAGGATACATATTAGAAATTGATTTAGATTATCCAAAGGAACCTCATGATTTACATAAAGACTATCCATTGGCGCCTGAGATCATGTGTACCTGAGAATATACACAAATACTATTATGGAAAGGATGCCAGTGATGACAATGCAAATAAATTAGTATGAACTGTTATGGGTAAAAAGAAGTATGTTTCACATATATCAGCATTGAAATTCTATTTGCAACATGGATTACGCCTTAGAAAAATCCATAGAGCGATGAATTTTAAGCAAGCAAACTTCTTAAACGCATTCATTGAATTCAATACTGAAAAGAGAAAAAATGCCAAAAATGATTAAAAAAAATTGTTTAAGCTAATGAATAACAGTGTATATGGTAAGACCATGGAGAATGTAAGAAAACATGGTGATTATGAGATAGTCAATACGCCTGAATGCTTCCAAAAACTGGTAAATAAACCGCTATTCAAACACAGGATAACACAGGTATATCATAAATGAAGACCTTGTAATTGTTGAAAAAAATAAATACAGAGTGGAACTAAACAAACCTATCTACATGGGTATGTCTATTTTAGATTATTCTAAAATTCACATGTATTCGTTCTATTATGATGTGTTAAAACCAAAATATGATGATAAAATCTTGTGGAACGGGTCTCAATTAGCCATCGATACCACTTTGGTCTCGCCACTCACATCCCAAGCGGAGCCCCGGCGTCACCAGCAAACCACAGCAGGAGCTGCGCTCCGCATCGCGAGAAGGGC
>Ga0126342_10006768_pt1 | contig 20389 bp, 17 predicted proteins | sample Cyp1metagenome_FD_92528 | JGI IMG/M metagenome (GOLD analysis project Ga0126342, IMG submission 92528) | Coral microbial communities from Lord Howe Island, Old Settlement Bay, Australia - Cyphastrea 1 metagenome | ecosystem: Host-associated > Invertebrates > Cnidaria > Coral ...
AGTGTTTGTTGATAAAGTGTGTGTGGACAAAGTGTGGAGGAGGGCGGAGGAGGAGAAGGCGGAGGAGGAGCCCGGGATACAGAATCAAAAACAAGAACCCCACACAAAGATGTGGGGAAAAAACCAGAGCTTTGAATCAAATTTGACTATGAAATAAAAAACCCAGAGCTTTGAATCAAATTTTGACTATACCATACTATACCATATACTAAATTATACCTAGATACAGTGTGTGAACTGGCCCACGCGGCCCACGGACTCTGGGAACTTGAGGAGCGGGCGCCGCGCTCGCAGAGTAGCAGGGATGCCCAACTTGTGGATGGTTCAAACTGTTCAAACTTCCAAGATTCCTAAATGGTGCTGTTTTTGAGTGGCTATAGTTTTCAAGCAGTTGGTTTTGGGACTTTTTTAATTTTGGGAGAAATCTAGTTTTGAGCCATGCACTTACATCTTGTGAAATGTGCTGGGAGACCGACTCTCTTTCTTGGATCGCCATTGTGATGGCGTCTTCAGTACTATTGATCACTGATGTTTAGACTCAATCTCATTGAATCCATGGATCTTCTAAATTCTAAATACATTTGACATCATTTGGCCATATCAAACATTGACGGTAGCAATAAGATCTACAGATCCTATCTGTATCATACGTATGTGTATATTATACGTATAACGTATTTATACGTGTATATATATATATGGCTCAGCCCTGCAACCCCCCCTCCCCCCCTCATGGTCATGGTCCTGTATGTACGCTGTCGAATATAGTTGAAAATTTGCTAGCATATAAATGATCGATGTAGGGTCTACTTTACCCCCCGCACCCCCTTTGGGGTGGGTGGGGGCTAGGTAGAGTGTCACTGGCACAAGTAGTGTGTAAGGCAGTAAGTAGGCCGTATGTGGCCAGCATGTAAATGATCCTTCTAGGGTCTGCTTAACCCCCGCCCCCCCTGTGGGATGGGTGGGGTGTTACAGAGGTATCACGTAGATAGTGTATAGGTAGTATGTGGCTAGCACGTATGTATAGCACATGAGATCTGATAGTAGCTAGCATATGGCTACTATAAAGGTACTTCGTGGGCAGTAGTACGTTGTAAATAGAGTGATGAAAGGTGTAGCTTGCCCCCCATGCCCCCCGGGTGTTATAGAGGTATCATGTAGATGCATGTAGATAGTGTATAGGTAGTATGTGGCTAGCACGTATGTGTAGCACATGAGATCTTGATAGTAGCTAGCATATGGCTACTATAAAGGTACTTCATGGGCAGTAATACCTTGTAAATAGCGAGATGCATGTGTAGCTGACCCCCATGCCCGCCGTGTGGGATGGGTGGGGTGTTATAGAGGTATCATGTAGGTAGTGTATAGGTAGTACATGGCAAGCACGTATGTATAGCGCATGAGATCTTAATAGTAACTAGTATTTGGCACGGTACTTTATTGGCAGTAATACGTTGTAAATAGTTTGTATCTGCATATTCTAGGCAGTAGTGAACACTGCATGGAGGTATTCCGTTATGTAGTGCATAGGTGGCACGAGGCCAGCATGTAAGTACAGCATATGAGCATATGAGATCTTGACGGATGGTGGTAGACGGCTGGTCACCCCCATGGGGGTGGTTGCTGGGGGGGCTGGGGGGGGAAGCATTGGGGGAGAGGGGGGGTTGCCGGACGCCGGGCGGGACCATATATGTATACTACATGTATACATAGTTGCATACACGCGGATACCATGCACAAAGGTCCCTGGTCCACAGGGCCGTGCGAAGGTCCTGCGTTGCATCGCATCTACGGGGAACGACGTTGCATCTTGGTGAGTCCGGCGGACGTGGTTCACCAACTGGTGAGGGACAGCAAAAATCCAAAACTTATCCAACGAACAATGGAACTGATCCGGCAAAAACAGAAATCAATCAAAAACATGGAATGTATCTAACAAAGATCAGAATGTATCCAACAAAAACTGGAAATGATCCATCGAATTCGAGATTGAAATGTGGACTCAACCAGCAAACATGGGAATGTAGGCCGCAAAAAAAGGGGTTTTAGCATGGTTTAGCCAGCAACCACCAACACAAAAGATGGAATCTGTTGGTGACTCCGGAAGCAACTGATTTCATAGCCTGAAAAAATTGTCGAATACCCGTAGGTCCATAGGTACATCATCTATAAAGGGACCATTTTCCATGGCTATGCGAAATTCCCAGAGGCTGCATGTTGACAAGTTCTCTCATGGTAGCTTCAGGTAGGTTACCTAAGGTAAGTCACCTACTGTAACTGTTAGTAGATGAGTTATAAGGGGATGAAGCTGAATTACACCAAAAACGGCGGTTATGTCAACCAATAATTGGCAGTTCAACCGATGGGCGAGATGTCCTTCTTTACCTTCTTGATCCACAGAATTAACCGCCACCAAATATGTCTCCATCTGAGGTAAACAGCGTCGTGAGACAGAGAGGCGTTGCTGAAGTTACCGCATTGCGCAAGTTCTGGGAAGACTTTGGTTACTTTGGTCGGGTAGCTTACTCGATGAATTTTAGTGCTGCATTGGGCAGCAACAGGTGGATCTGCGAGCTGTAAGCGCCAAAATGATCGTCTATGAACAGCATCTCAAGGTGTTTGACCCACTTGGCCTGCAGTTTTTGGCCCAAGTTTGCTCCCTTGGCCACAAAGCGACCACCACGGTGGATCTGGTTTTCTCGCCATGGGCTGCGGTGCAGGCAAAGTGGCTCCCCTGGAACTGGATACCCAAAAGCTCACCCCAGTGGTGGGCCATAGCATCGGCAAAGAGCCCGTGCTGTGCTCCGTTGTCGTAGGCCGCGCCCCCACGGCAGAGGTTGAATGTCTGCGGCTTAGTTACGCCTCAGAGCACTGAAGATACTAAAAGGAAGCCATGGTGATGTTAGCCCGCCCTATCCTCCTTTTCTCGATGTTCAAGGGTGGTAAAGCCAAGTGACTTATTTCTCAAGAAGCAATTGCCTCAAAATCACTGCATCATCTGCATCGCAATCGCAGGGGGAAGGATTTCTTTGATTAATATATGTGTTTTATATTCTTTGATATTCATGACCTCAAGCAAGCGATGGGTCGCTATTGTCCCGAAGCTATGTCCACGGGTCCGATGAGTCGATTTTGTCTCGACATCTTGGTGCTAGGCAGTGGATGGCAATGGGGGAATGGGATGATTACCCTCTGGTAAACATACAAAAAGCTATTGAAAATGGCCATAGAAATAGTGGATCTTCCCATTAAAAATGGTGATTTTCCATAGTTATGTTAGTTTACCAGAGGGTATTACTAGTGATTATGGATCATTCCAAATCATTCCAAATCATTCCAAATCCAGATCCCCATTCTTGTTGATCGTGTTGACTAGCTTCCCATCCTTTTTGCTTAAACCACCTTTGTGGTTGACTCAACATCTTTGTTGATTAACTCCCCATCTCTGTTGGTGGAGTCGCTGTTTTTGATGATTTTGATGCTTTGTGATGCTTTGATTCTTAGCCTTTTCAAGCCATAATTTCTCCATAATCAATTTCCATCTCAAGCGAGAGAATCCACCATTCTGAAAGGCGACTTCGAAGAAGGCCTCGCCATTTTCTCGTCCTGGAAAGCGCTACGATCACAGAGAGGCCGTGGGAGAGAGGAGCATCAGAGTCACGTGCAGAACTTGGACAAGTTTTTGACCTCCGTTCAGGTCGATAAGGACCCCGTGAAAAACGCCGCTATCTTCTGGTATGTGATAAATCACATAAAATCACCATGTTTTTAATAGGTAAATAATGTTCAGAAATCTATATATATGGCATTAAATGGCCATGTTCATACATGTTTTTCAAAATTACCAGAACGTAACGCGACGTGACACGTATTTTTAAAGATGCTTGAGGTTTCGGAAAATGATGAAATGTGATTGGAATCGATTAGATGTGGTCAAATATGGCAAAATGTGCAAGAACCAAGCGGGCTTGAACATTGCGATTTTATCACGAAAAATTAGTTGGTATGATGATGTAGGGTTGAAATATTCCTTCGAAACTAGTCCGATTGGTGGTTCCAAAGATTCAAACACAGGCAATTCAGAAGAATGTGTGCTGGGTTCCTCCCTAGAAAATAGAACTGGGTAGCGATTCCATCAAGAAGCTCAGATGTGACATCCTCGTTTTTTTTTGTGATTAGATAAATGATGATAAAATAATATACGGTTACGATTCATTCGATAATCTATGCATGTCAATGTGTACATTTTCCCAAATCCCCAGAGACAAGCAATACTTCAAAGTGACATTGCTTGAAATGGGGCTTTCCACAGATGGGGGGGACCCCCAAATGGTTGGTTTATAGTGGAACATGGATGATTTGGGGGTACCCCCATTTTAGATTTTTAGGACACCTCCAGATATCTTTAAATTCTCAACTGCGCAGGATGCATTTGAGAGACGAGTTGAGGAGTTTCAGGTCTGACCATCTCAGGGGGGCAAATTTCACAGACAAACATCCTGGGTGTACAATTTCTTGTCAGAACATGGATATAAAATGACTGGTTGGTGGTGACTGGAACATGTCTTATTTTTCCATATATTGGGAATAATCATCCCAACTGACTAATAGTTTTCAGAGGGGTTGAAACCACCAACCAGATGATATAAAATGATATGCCTGAAAGCCATTGTATGAAGAATGGTTGACACATGCTGGCAGATTTTTATATCCATGTAGTTTCAAAATCTCGCAGCCAGGATTTTCATTCTACTCAGATCATAGCCCTAACGTGTCCAGCATTTCACACAACATAATCATTCCTAGAATGCTGGGGTTAGAAACAACTGACATAGCTTCAAGGTGTGAAAAAACCATCAACAACACGGAAATATGGTGGTTTATGATCTCTCAACGTCCGTTTGTTCCCATCAAAGAGCATAACATGTAGACGATCCAGACAGAATTGCACCAGTATGTCCGTGACCGTATTTGCTGGTTATTCATTTAGTATGTGCTTGTGATTGCTCAATCATGCTCAATCTATATCGACCCCCAGAAAGATGCACGAGGTGAAAACTTACCATATATTGTGTGGTTTGTGGTAAATTCGACGGGCTTAGTATCAATCTCGTTTCCAATAGATCTTAGATGATCATCATTTTCCATAATGTTCCATATATGTCCTTAATTGTTCACTTGGAAATTGCCACCGAAATCGGCTCCAGGTCTCTTTCGAAAAGGCATCCGAGAAGCAGACACAAAAGTAGCGGCTAAGTAGCATGATGGGCTCCAGGTATATATGGAGCCACTGATCATTACTATATACATTTATCTGGATAAATTACAACAACCTCAATTTGTCGACCTCACTGGAGTGATGGTTAGAGCTGGGGTAACTATCCCAATATTGACCAAAAATCTCTAGTGAAATACTAGAATTTACCTAGGATATGTACATTTATCTGGGGATGGGTCAAAAATTAAAACTCAGGGCACCATAGATTGACTTGCCTCTCTTTAGTATTTACCACCTATATTTAGGGTACCCAATTTTGCCCCCATTCCCATATATACATAATATGAAGTAGATAGAATATGGAGTGTTCAAAAATTTTCCGAATACTGAAAATTATTTTTTCATCATGATTATGGCTTTCATGTTTGCAATGACTAATTGCATCTAGATTTGCTATTGCTATGTTGCCCCCAGGTTTGACCATCCTTGACAAACTCGGCAAACTATGACATTATTAATGAATGCACCTATGAATTCTATGTCTTATGGATGATTGCTACTCTTCTCTATTCTTATGATATATGATTATATTCCTAGTGTTATTAATATTCCCGCTTTTTTGTTTCTAATTACTATCTATCGTTGACAAATGTTGTCATCAATATTATTCTGACTAGTCCATTATGTTTTGCTGTCTACTACTGTCATTGTTTAGAATGATCATTTTTTGATATTCTTCTGAATTGTTGTCATTAGTTATTTGTTAGTATTACTTAGTATTACTTGGTATTGCTTAGTATTACTTAGTATTATATACTTAGTATTACTTAGTATTACTTGGTGTTACTTAGTATTACTTATTGTTGATTAGTATTCTTTATTATTACTTTCGCGTATTATCACGTATTGTTAAATATCATTGTTTATTTTTACTTATTGTTGCTTTTCGGCACGTGTTGCTACTTTTTTAAATGTTTGTTCATCTTGCGTATTCGTTGTTGCTATGTTTATTTCTTTATGATTGGTTCGGTGGTTTGCTCATTAATTCATGAATGCCGCTGTCAATGAAATATTGAATGTGATTATCATCAACTAATTACTAGTGATGATCATGACTAATGGTTACGACTGGTAGTACTACTGATGATAATGATTCTAACAATATTGAATATTGTTTGATTCACATATATTATCGAATGCTGGCATTAGTGGTTCTATTATATAATTGCTCATGAATTTAATTATATAGTTTCAATTAGTATTGCTATTAAGTATAAATTATATGAAGTATATCAATATTATTGTAATTCATTATTATATAATTATCATTGCCTATTAATGCTTCAACTACTTCGTACTATATCATCATTACCATTGCTATTCTTATCATTATCCTTGTGCTTATCCCGTGCTGTTATTCGCATGGCCATTCTTACTTTTTGATTACTATGATTGATTGTTCTATATATTTGTTTTATTTTGTTTTTATCAAGGTACCTATTATCATTAACCTTGTTTCAATTGTTCGTATTATTGGAATATCAAGTATCATGATTGATCACTGCTTTCATTGGTTATCAATGTGAATTATCTGAGTGATTTTATTATTACTTATCCTGATCACTTATTAGTAATGATTGTTGCTCTTTTAGTATACTTATTAGCAATGATTAGTACCTGTTTTTATCCTGAAGTATTCTTAGTAAGAATTGAGTTCTGATCTTGGTCAACATTAGTTGGAAACCATTGTTACTGGATGACGTTTGTTGGGGATTGAGTGGTTTCAATATGTTTCAATGGCGTAACGCTATTTGATCCGTTGTGTTCCCAGTGAGCTCTTTGGCACGACAAATCTCCAGTTGTGGTAACGGAGGAGCCCTTGAAAATATTGTAATGGGGCCCATCGTCTACTGTCACCTCCGGTCCCTACGTGCCACCGAAAGATCTCCGGTGGCTTCAATAGATTGAGGTTTCCTGAAATGGGAGTACCATGGGGTACCCAAAACCATTAGGTGTCAATACTCAAATGGTCTAACTTTGGATGATTTGGGGGACCGTTTTAGGAACCCCCCAGATCTCAGTTGACTTTGACATATTTTGATACGGGTTGAAAGCTGAAAGGTAGCTGAAACCACCGATCATTTGCTGGAAGTGGCCATTTGAACCGGATCGGAGGATGAAGTCTCCTGGAAGTATTTCAGAAGATCTCGGACGTTGGTTCGAACGAATTATGTTTTATTTATGGGACGGAAGGCTTTGCAGCATGTGGGGGCCCAAGTTTAGCCCGGTTTAATGAGTGCTGTAAGGCTTTCCGAAACAAGACTGCCGCTACTTGGATGAGCATACTATATAGTTATCAGGTGTTTTCATGTTAGTCCGCGATGTTGTCTACTATTTATTTGATGATATGTCTATGTATATATATATACAAATGCGTATATATATATATATATTACATTATACTACATTATAGTACCTATATACGTTGCATATGTTATGTCGTTTATCGAGGGAAAATGGTTCTTGACCAGTCAACTTAACCATCCATGGAACGACCTTGGGAACTATGAAATCCTCATCCCAGTAGGGTTTTCGGCCTAAAAACAGCGTGCAGAGCACCTGCGTCCCATCAAATGCTGGGACTACGCAACGCTTGTGGCTGCCCAATTTTCATGGACGAAAGTCGAGCGCCCAAGAGCACCTTGGCGGTGGCCAGATTGGATCCGCAGTGATGGCAAACATGACGATTTCATATGATTTCATCATCACTTCATCATGAAATTGGGGGGGATTCCACCAGATCTCCAGACGAAACCACTGGTTTTTGATCTTAGACTGGGTGTGTTCCGAGGCGGGTTCTCACAGCGCCATGAATCGGCATTGCAAGCTTTCAGTCCTTTGTCGCATGATCACGGTACCCACATCAACAACGGAATATGCACTGGGTAAACCTCCTTGACTGGATTTTTGGATGATATCAAATGGTATCTCAGATTGGCAATGAACCCTAAGCATCCCCAAACGAACCAGTCAGAGGCCCTGTTGTACATGGGGAGAGCTCCAGTTTTGGCCGTTTCCCGTTAGACTCAATGAGTGCGAAGATGAAAGCTTGGACTTGCACGAGTTGACAGTCCCAATGGAGCTCAACTTGCCTTGCGCTCGTCGTCGACAACTTCGACAAGCCATCAGCAGACTTCCAACTTTGTCGCTTTTGGACCGGTGAATTCTGATGAACCCCTTTCGCAGTGTTGGAGAAATCGCCATCTGAATGGTGGTTCGAATGTGTGCAAAAAACATTCCTTCAAAAAGCTGAAGACTATTCATGCATCTGGTAAACATACAAAAGACTAAGGAAAATCACCACGTGTTATAGGGTAAATCAACATAAATCAACTATTTTGATGGCCATGTTCATCCATTTTCAATAGTTATGTTGTATCGTAGTGCGGTCCATCTCCCTGCGCCGTCGATCCTTCCCAACTAGGAGACGAAGAAAAGTTGGCAAGTTTCGAGCAAGTTTAACATTCAACTGACTAGTTGTTATAGGGACAATCTGGAAAATTTAACGGGAAAATGTATGATCATGTTATATTGAGAATATGATTCCTAATATTCCACTGAGAAAAGTACTATCCATGTTTGATCATTTTTAACGTGGATACCATTTTTTCCTATCCATCACTGGGAAAACGGGGTCATGTTAAAATCTGCTCCCACTGACGACCCCGTTTTCCCCGTTTTCGTCCTCATGATCCCACACGACGATGGTGAAAAGTTCTTGTTTTTAGCGGCCATTTGAAAGGTGGTTACCCGATGCATTCATGGGTGATGTCAGCAATGTCCTGAATTGATATCTCTGGATTAATATGTTGAAAACAGCAAGTGGACAGTCTAGAGATATCTAGATAATTCTAGATATTAGATTAGTTCAAATAAAAATCAACACTTGATTGGTGGTTTGGAACATGGATTTATGACTTTCCATATATTGGGAATATCATCATCCCAACTGACGAACTCATATTTTTCAGAGGGGTAGGTATACCACCAACCAGCCCAAAGTTGGGTGTGACCCACGCCGAACGAGCGTCAGGTCTGTCACGCTCGATTGTCCAACCTGGGATGACAATCCCAACGATGTTTTTGTAAAACCAAGTTAGTCACATACGTTGGTGAGTTATTCTTATTTGTCCAGACTTATCCAGATATTTCTATTTCTGAATGTATTATATATACGTGTGTATAATATATATATATTATATATATGTATGTCTATTGTATATATAGATACAAGTATATATATATATATGTATTTAGTGACACTGTGGATGGAGGAAATCCTGCAGCAATTAGTAGATGCTTTGTCCCGTTATACTCCCACTATTTACAGGCGGGACTTCAGGCTCGAAGCGTGCGCTGCTCAGATTTGGGTTTGTCCAATGTATCCTCTGGTGTGAAAATGGAGGTTTTCAGCTGGGAACATGTACTATAAATGGTGAATGTTCCAGCTAGCCACAGAGGGTAGATACGGTTTTAGTGGACAAAATTAAAAGGGGGCCCAGTGGGGCATCCTATAGATAGAGATAGATAGATAGATAGATAGATATATATATAGATAGATATAGATAGATATAGATAGATTAGTTAGATAGATTAGTTAGATAGAGTAGTTAGATAGATTAGTTAGGTAGTTCGGTAGATAGGTAGATTAGGTAGAATAGATCAGATTAGATCAGATTAGATTAGATTAGATAGATTAGATAGATTAGATAGATTAGATAGATTAGATAGATTGGATAGATTAGATAGATTAGATAGATTAGATGATTAATTAGATTAGATATAATTAGATAGATTAGATAGACTAGATAGACTAGATAGATTAGATAGATTAGATAAATTGGATAAATTAGATAACTTGGTTAGGTTTGATAGATTAGATAGACTATATAGATAGATTAGATAGATTAGATAGATTAGACCGATTAGATAGATTAGATAGATTAGATATATGATATATTAGATACATTATATAAATTATTCAGATTGATTAGATAGACTAGATAGACTAGACTAGACAGATTAGATAGATTTTAGATAAATTGGATAACGTAGATAAATTAGATAAATTAGATAGGGTAGATAGATTAGATGGATAAGATAGATTAGATAAGATATATTAGATGGATAAGATAGATAAGATTGATAATATATACAAGATAGGTAGGGATAGAGGATGGAAGGAAGGAAGGAAGGAAGGAAGGAAGGAAGGATGGAAGGATGGATGGATGGATAGAGAGAGAGAGAGAATGAATACGTTTAAGGGTATACATATAATCATATAAAGGTTTAATGGAAAGATCATCAAACTAAATGCGGGCCCAGGAAACATGGATCGAACGAATCTCAAGGTTTGCTTTGTTAATGCGGGACATGGTTTGGGAGTTTGTTTGTTTGTTTGTTTGTTTGTTTGTTTGTCTCACTGTTGCAAATGTGGCAGACCTTCCAAAGTGAATCGTTTGATCTGGTTTATTTCTAGAGATGAAATCTACTTATAGCCCAACAGCTGAGCCAAACTGGTTTCATATTCTTAGCATTTTGACAATTGCATGGCCATCAGTATTAATTAGTTTACAACTGAGTGGTAAAACACTATTTAAAAAACATTGTTTGCTTGGGATTTTTCCTCAAACCAATCCAGTGAATGGTTGCTGTCAACACCATGTCAATGACATAAACAGAGAAGGCAACTACTAGGAATGCTATCCTGGAAAAGGCAACAACAAGTACATGCGTATCGATGCTAAGTACACTTGGAACCTCCCAGAAACATTGCTGAATATTTTTAGACTGAATAATCAGAAACATTTAGAAACTCGAGATTTACAATAAATCCTAAAGCATTGGCTTGAACATGGCCCCACACGGGATCGAAACAGTTTTGCCAAGGCCAGAGCTGAGCCTGGTCAACGAGGAGCCCCCATAGGAAAAACAAAAAGCCCTGTTTTTTGATCAGGAAAACCATTGACAAATGGACTGGGAAATGGATGAAGAATGGTAAAGTATGGTAAAGTATGGCAAAGTATGGTAAAGTATGGTAAAGTATGGTAAAGTATGGTAAAGTATGGTAAAGTATAAGTCATTGATGGTCATTTTCCATTGCCGTGTTAGATTCGTGGAAGGTCCGCTGTAGGATCATATTGGTCGTTTCTCCCATCAGATGGATTACTTGGTGACTGCTGTTGTGCTGCAGCCGTAACGGGCCTCGAGTCGATTTTCCCTGTGAATCTCGACCAGAAATCGGGGCCAGCCAGGGTCCTCCCTGTGACAGATGAGAAGGTGATTGCCACAAATTCTTCGTCGGCCGACAAAACAAGGCACGAATCTGATATCACAGCAGTGGAACAGGCAAAGCGACCAGTTTCATGTATGGAGTCGTACATGATTGTGTGTTGTTGTGCAGGTTGATATTGTTCTGAGTTCACCTAAGAAACGGTGTATATGATCAAAACACCTCAAATGTAAGTACAAAATAGCACAACATCATCATCATCATCATCATCAACATCATCATCATCATCACCATCATCAACATCATCATCATCATCAACAACATCATCATCATCATCAACAACAACAACAACATTATCATCATCATCTACATTTATCATTATCGTTTTCATATCCCAAAAACTTTCCATGTATGGTATATTTACCTCAAATGTTGGCCCGTTCGAATCTTCCCGAAGGTGAGCGTGAAAAGTGCCATGCCGCCACGCATGATGTCCCTGGGCCGCCATCAAATCTCCGGGCGAGGTTTCTGCTGGTGATGTTTAATGACTAATCAGCAGATTTAGTCGGAGTGAATGGGATTTAACGATGATTTACCTGGGAAATTCATATAAAATTATGGGATGTCATGGGATTTCATGGGATTTCATGGGATTTCATGGGATTTATGATATCTGGGTAAATTTCATCACGACCGGTTCACCCTGTGCTCCTTAACACTGGAATGTCATGGTGAATGTATAGGGGAATTATCCCAATATGGTTGACATTTCAGGTTAGTGAATTATTATAATTTGCCCAGACTAATGACTAGACTGATCTTGCTGGTTTTGGGGATGTTTTGGAAGATGACTCTAGGTCAGCATACTTCCAAGTTTTTCATGATTTTTGGTTGGTTTATTTGTTGGTGACCATCGGATAGGACGGGATGTTGCAACCTCAAAATACCGTGAGATTTTTTGGCATCGGAAACTGCACTGAATATATATGGAGCATTATGGAGCCATGGGACTGTCAACTGGATATGGGTCCGTTGACTGTGGTGTGTTTTGGTACTGAAACTTGCTTTAGAAATCATATGGGTATGGATCAATACCTATTAATACCATTTTTAGGAAGATGAACATCCATTTACCAGCTATTTTGATGTTCACCAGGGGTACCAGGGTTTTGACATACTGCCATATCGCATCCAATCTTTGGGTAGTAATCTGAGTACTGACCATCAGATTTCGATCCCAAAGATGACCACAGAATGATTCAACATTACCCGGCCTGGTAAACGTTTACAAAAAACTGATGGGAAAATCACCATGTTCAATGGGAAAATCCACTATTTCTATGGTGATTTTCAATAGCGAACTGTTAAATGACCAGAGGGTACCTCAGACTGTTCCAATTTTCCAGTGGAAAACCCGTGGCTATTTCACTGCTCTCCAAGTCTTTGGTCGAAAATTGCAGCGGATCCCAATCAACTGCTGCCCAACAAAAGTATCCGGTTATGTTATCTATACTTGTTGCTTTGATTCCCGTTTTTGTATGTCATGGACATTTTGGTAGCTATTAGCCTCGGGAAGTATCTGTCGGGCGTTCCCATCATTGTGTTGGTTGATGTTGGTTGATAGTTTCACGTAATATCATGTTTATTTATGTTTGGGATTCAGGTGGCAAAAACAGCACCAACTATACATGGAGATTTGTCAGGAACATGCTTGGTAGCTTAAGCCTCAGGATGAAAATCGCCCCATTTTGTACATTGCTGAAGTACAAGGGCCGGTGTGTCTCTCCCTGTCCCTCTTTTATAGCTCAAAATACAATACTTAGCTCAAAATACAATACTTTCTTCGAGTGATCCCCACCCTTATACACCCTTCTGACATAGTTTCTGTGTGAAAGTGTTACATATATATATATATAATAATAGAGATATGTACATACACTTTTTTTATTATATAATTAATTTATTTGCTTTTGTTTTATTTGTTTTTCTTAATGTATTTATTTATTTTATGTTATTTATCTATTTTGTTTTTTATGTGTTTTATTTTATTTATTTGTGTTTTATTTTATTTACTTAGTTATTCATTTATTTATTTTAGTTTATTTATTTATTTACTTTATTTTATGTTGTTTATTTATTAGTTTGTTTATTTAATTTATGTTATTTTATGTTTATTTGGTTAATTAACTATGTTTTATTCATTTATTTATTAATGTATTTATTTATTTATCATTTTTTTATTTAATTTAATAAATTTATTTATTTACTTATTAAATTTATTGATGTATTTATTCAGTCACTTCATTAATTTATTTATTCATCTATTTATGTATTTATGTGTTTATTTATTTAATTCATTTATTTATTTAATCAATTTTTTTATTTATTCATTTATGAATTCATTTATTCATTTATTTAATTTGTTTATTCATTTGTTCATTTATTTGTTTAATTTATTTATTTGATTTATTTATCTATTTCATTTATTTAATATATTTATTTATGTATGTTATTTATGTTATTTATTTATTTATTCAGTTGTTTATTTATTTAATCCATTGATTTATTCATTTATTTATTTATATTTGTTCATTTATCTGTTTATTCATTGTGTATTTGTATATATATTGCATAAATATATATATATATTCTGACATTCCCTCTGACATGAGTTCGGGTCCAGGCACACTCCAAACTCTCCGGGGCGATTTAGAGTTCGGTCACAGCATGGCCCATATCCGCAGCTGGCAGAGGAGATGAAGAGGAAAAGGAGGCGGAGGAGGAGGATATATCTATAATATATTAATATTAGATTATCATTAGATTATTAGCATAGAGAATATTAATATAGTTGTTATACTAAGTATTTATCGTTAGAGAAGGAGAAGGAGAGGGAGTTGCACCTTTGCTAAAATCTAGAGCCCCTCACCTGTGAGGACAAACATCGAAGGAAAAACTGTTGTCAAGTTCCAGGCAAACGCCCAATAATCCCCTGGCCAGTTACTTCAGGTTATGGTTGTTTTTTTTGTCGACCCCTCGAGATAGCTGGTAGATACCCGTTCATCCCTTTTCAGTAACGGGTATTGCTAGGTGATATACCAGCCAGTGTGTGTTTACATCCGTTTACATTTTTCCCCAAATCAATCCATTGACAGATCTACTGTAATAGCAGTTGCCCAGATATAATCCCATTTGTGTCCGTTACATCCTTATTTTCAGTGCTTAAATATCTCTACAGGGAAGTGCCCTCCCAGTTGCGGAACTGTGGGTCCTCCCAACCCCCGTCTAAACTATGTAAATAATTGTAAATACATATTCACCATAAATCCAACTGATAGTTTTCAAAGCAACAGAAATTAGAAATCAATAAATCAACCGAAACTATGAATCAGGGAAATCCTATCCAAAGTCCGTTTCTATTGGCTCGTTTCCAGGCTGGATGTGGATGAGGTGGACACAGAGAATTCGGTCTGCATGACGTGGTCCATCGATCCCAGCGGCACCATGCGACATCGGAAGACCGGGACGAAGGTGTCGACCAAGGAGGGCATCACGCGACCTGGCGATGGATCGATAACGGTTTGTGGATTGAGGCCATGTGCCAAATGCCATGGATTTAAAAAGAAAATGATAGAAAATGTAGATAGATTATATATACATACATTATGATAGATTAAAAATTAAATCGACATATCCAATTGCCAAGCAGTCTGTTCATTGTTTAAGATTCTTTATGTGATGTGTGTCGTTTTTAACAACAGTGTATGTCTTCATTTTAAGAAGGTGAAACATCACTCAAAATGGTGATTTATCTGGAGCAATCATTGATGGTCCAATGGTCCAATGGTTTCATCAGTCACGGTGATGTTGAGGAACCCTGTGCAGCATCACAGTTGCAAAGCCCACCATGTCAAAGTCATGGTCAATCCCTGGAAAATTGGATGGTTGGCAGTGAAAACATGTGAAAAACAAATGGCAATGATGGAAAAGTTGATTGAATTGAACACCAAAACATGATATATATATATAATCATGGGTGAAAAAAAAAATATATTTCTGGAGTTTTTTTTTCAGGATTTGAAGTTCCACCGGGGTAGGTGAGGTTTTTGAGATCTCAGATCCCTTGGGGCCTTGGGCCACCCCAACATGACCTCCGCACTTCGGAAGCATAAAGCGCGGCAATAGTCAATTCGCTTTCAGGTTCCCATGTTGGGGGATCCATTCACATTTGGTACAAGTTGATTTGGAAGATTGGCCCATTTGGTTGACTTTTATGAGGTTTGAAGGCACGGAGTATCGGCTTTCGCCCGAGGAGGGGATGGTATTTTTTTTTGCGAGAAAATATCGTGAGATCACGGATCATGGGGATCTACAGTAGCTTGCTTTAGCTATTGTCAACTCTCAAGAGATTTGATAATTCCGTGAGTTCATATGGCGATGATTACTTTCAAGATGCGATTGGTCGACAGAAGTTGAATGGGTCTGGTTCGATCGGATATCTGGCCGTGGCCCGACATGGAGTGTGGATGGCCCTTCACTTAGAGATCCAGCATGTTCTTAAAATTGCTTGTTCTGGGATGTTGGACATCCATGGACATGGGAATGTCGCATAGATTTTTTCCTATAGTTCAAATATATTCAAATTTAGAACTCTTCGGAATTTCAGTTGGTATAGATTTAAAACAACTCCTGGTCCTAGTCCACAGGCTCCACAGGTTGGGTCTGAAAGTGTAGGAAAAAATGGAAAAAACTATAGGAAAACCATAGGAAAACCATAGGAAAACCATAGGAAAATGGTGTTTTAATGGGATTTAATGGGATTTAATGGGATTTACCCGGCCTGGTAAACTAACGTCTATTATAGAAAATCACCATTTTTAATGGGAAAACTCACTATAAATTCTATTTCTATGGCAATTTTCCATAGCTATGTTAGTCATTACCAGAGGGTACCTAGCATAAGGGGCCCCAGGGACCCCTTTCCAAAAGACTCAGCCGGAGGACATTGAGCTGGAACCAGACTCACACCTCGGAGCCGGTGCTTGCGGCGTTGTAGCCTGGCTAGACGTGTAGTCCCAGGTGGACGTGAAGGTGGACGTGAAGGAGAGGGGACCAAAAATTGGGCAAGTGAAAAGCTAGAAATTTGGATTTAACCAGAGAAACAGTGAAATAAAGATGTGACCACAATATAAAGCTTATAAAGAGGTATATAGTGGGGATAAGAACGTATTTCAAATTAAACTGAATCGGTGGGTGCAAGTCTTTTGTTTGACTTCCTTGGCTGCCTGAGACATTCCGGGGGTTAATGACTTTCCTATTTTTAGGGCTTGAACCACCAATGATACACCATGTTGGCTGTTTAAATCATGTTAAATCCCAATCTTGATGGGCCAAACTCTCTGTTCTTGTTGGTTGAATCTCCATACAACGGAGACATGGCCTTTCTGTGGCGTCCCAGGTGATGAAGGGCGTGATCAAACAGAGCGGTATTCCCGTGGCCGTGTCTCGGCCGCCAACCCAGGGGTGATTTTTCCATGGCTGCCAGGCACCAGTGTCAGATTCAGCGCTGGGCGAAGGACCATGGCTATCCAAACTCGGTGGTTTCCTGAGTCATAGGGGTACCCCCAATCATCCAATTTTTGAAGCCACTATAGAGAGTTGTAGCCACTATGGAGATATCATGATATGGAGGTTTCCTAAGGGTATAGGGCTACCCCCAGTCATCATCTATTTTTGCAATTTTGGATTGGGATTTTCCCATGGAAATCAACCATCCAGCGAGCTTGGGGTATCCCCATGACTGAAGAAAGCCCCAATGGGGTATCCCCATGCTGTGACTTTGGTGACCAAAGTTACCTGCCAAGGTCAAGACAGTGAAGGTTGATGACCAGGCCTGATGGGCTCCACCTGCGGTGATCAAACATGGCCCTTGGGGAATTGGAATAGGAAAACGTACTAAATGATCGAACAAGCATCGAACTAAAAGGGGATTTGTCCATTATGATTCTCTCCATTTTTGTGTGCCCAGGTTTGACTCTGACCCAGAAATGAATTTGGAATCAAGTTTCTCTTCCAGCTCCCTGTTTGCTAAAATCTGAAAATATATTCCTTGAAGAATAATCATAGAAAGACCTAAGATGTTTCATCAACAAAAGTAGTTGGTGGCTTTAATCATCTCTCATTCTTTATTTGTTTGACTTTCCTATTCTTTAGGGACTTTGGGATGATGCTCAACCACGAGTATAGTGATATCCTATAGATATATCCCCATGATTATCATGATATTTTCAATTAATATCCTATTTCCCCTAATTATTCCGTGCTGGTTATATCCCCAGTTTCTGTAGTTCTGGTTGGTTTCAATAGCCACATGACCATACATGACCCACAAGCGTATCCTATTGAGATCTACCAATCAGATCCAACCAGTGTGTTCATATGTATTCTGAATGATGGCTTTGTTTGAAAACCTTGAAAAGTCGAACACCAAGCCGAAAACCCCTTGAACAGTCTAGCTCCAAGAATGGAACATGAGTAAAATCTTTCATTTATGGGATGATTTATGAGATATTTCCCAGCTAGCCACGTTTGATTACCAGAGGGTAATTTCATTAATCGCCATTAATCACCGATATTGACCATTATTAATCATTATCAATTATTCACCACCATTATAGTAGTATAAATTCATTATACCATCATGGTTTCTCATTTATTCCCCATGAATCGCCACGTTCCATGGAAAACCGTTAAAACCATCATCTGGTTGGTGGTTTGGAAGCCTTTTTATGACTTTCCATATATTGGGAATGTCATCATCCCAACTGACGAAATCCATGATTTTTCAGAGGGGTAGGTCAACCACCAAAGAGTTATTGATTATGGTGATGTTGGGGATTATTATTGGGTTTACCACATTGTTATCATTATCATGGCAATATGTTGATATTGACAAACATATATGGGTATGGATCAATACCTATTAATACCATTTTTAGGGGGTTATTCACATCCATTTATCAGCTATTTTGATGTGAACAAAAAAGGGGTACTATTGGTTTTGACACACTGCCATATATGTGTATATATATATATGACCTCTGGTTATTTAACATAGGCATGGAAAATGGCCCATTTATAGATGATTTTCCCATAAAAACCTCCATTTATAAGTGATTTTCCATGGCTATGTTAAATAACCAGAGGGTATATGGATTTTTGCTGGATTTTCCCAGTAATCTCCAAGTTCCTGGATGTCTTCCGTGTTTTTTTCCCATGTCTGTTCCAGGCCAAACGGGAACAGCTGATCAACGAGATCCGCGGGCTGGTGGCTGCTGATGGCTGCATCTGGGACGTGTTCGAAAGGTGGAATGGGTAGAGAGTAAAGGAGCCAGAAAAAGATGGATAAAGATAGGGGATTTCATCACGAAGATATATTTTTACATGCTGTTCAACCAAGAAAATATGGGAGAAAATTGTGGTTTAACCAACAAAAGAGGGACAAACATGGGGTTCAAGCAAGACATGTAGAATCTTGAGCTTTGACCGACCCCTTGGATGGCTGCTAAGTACAACTCAAACTTCTGCTGTAAATGGGCTTTAAATGGAGATATACAAGGCTAACCAGCGAAACATCTTACTTTAGATGGGCTATGTTTTGGGGTGGAATCAGCCAGGTGACAGCAGCATCGCTAGAACTTCTTGCCATCGCAAGGCATTTGACCTTCCACATCCCCAAAGGGGGTGCGGACTGAGGCGTGAATTTGGTCCATTGGTACGCAGGCTGGAACTCGGGCATGTTCTCAAGATGAAACAATGGGGGAGCCTCGCATCTTTTCAGGTTGAAAGTCTTCACTACAGGTCAAAAATCTGATATACAGTCGTATTAGAGTGTTCTTTTGTGTTGAACCATCGATTCATACCTTGATTAACCTCAACCTCGGATATATATATATATACGTATATATAATATTCACCGCTGGGCTGTTGATCATTGGGGGTCCCATGTTAGTCGACTCCCAGGGTTCATGTCCAAGCGCACCATGATTGTGCACGTGGCGCTGGAGTTTATGGACTTGGGCAGTCTGGCAGACTTGAAGAAACTTGTGCAGACTTACTTCATGGTTATTGGGAATCATGGTTTTTCATGGTTATTGGCTTACTGGTGCTTAGTGGTAGATGATAATCATGGCTTAGTAGGGAATTTTCGGGAATCCACTGGCTAAGTATCAAGCAGATCCTCCCAGCAACCCCCAGCAACCCATCCAGCAACCCATCCAGCAACCCTACGTTTCGCACGCACGCACCAGTAAGGAAACGCTTGGGCGGCTATGGCGTGGAGCCGGTGTATTTGTCCAACATCACCGCGCAGATCATGAATGGCCTGGACTATTTGCACAAGCAACTTGGGCTTCAAAAGGCGACATCGCCTTTTGCATAGCCGGCATAGCCCCACTTCAAAGGCGATAGATGTCCGATAATTTAAGATAAATACTAGGAAACTTTAACAAACGTATAATACAATCATAAGAACTATAGATCCATAGCCACCATGAGCCAAGCCCCCAGTTGTTGTGAAAATGTTGCCACTGCCAAGGAAGAAGATGCTTCACAGAGACATCAAGCCCGAGCCACTTGGAACCGATCGCGACTGATAAAACACACGGTGTTTGTTTTTTCTTGCAATGCCGGTATATTTGTTTTAGGTTGCACACAAGCATATGGGGTATTTTTGCGTGTATTCATGTATAGATATTATATGATATTATATAATATAATATATATATATATAATAATATATATAATATATATAATATATAATATATATAATATAATATATATAATATAATATATATAATATATAATATATATAATATATA
>Ga0126342_10006769_pt1 | contig 20389 bp, 16 predicted proteins | sample Cyp1metagenome_FD_92528 | JGI IMG/M metagenome (GOLD analysis project Ga0126342, IMG submission 92528) | Coral microbial communities from Lord Howe Island, Old Settlement Bay, Australia - Cyphastrea 1 metagenome | ecosystem: Host-associated > Invertebrates > Cnidaria > Coral ...
AAAACAAGAGACTGTTTCGCTGTGGGACTATCAGGTGTGGAGTGGGTGAGGTCACCCATCAATATCTGTGATTCCCATTTAGACGTGGTCATTGTTTTTGCAGAGGGAGCTCTACCAGTTACAATATATATATATATACATACATACATACCCATATATATATATATACATACCAAGCACGAGAAGACTGTGGACTATGATCCTCCAAAATCTCTAATTTCCTGCTTTTCTCCCAGCGATCCTATTGATTGGTGGCTCCTTAGCCGTTGGGTGGGACCCCAGTTGCCACGGTCTCCTGGACCTCCAGGGCGCTCCAATTTTATGGGATGAACGTGGCTTTGTCACTGGGGTATACCGTATATACCCCCTAGAGGGCAATTCTGATGGGAAAAAATGGGATGAACACCTTCAAATTATGGACTATCCTAATTTCAGTCAGACCCACATGGCCAAAATTGTGGGCGCGTTTCAAAGCCCCCATATGGAAACGCCACCATTTCTAGATCATTTTTGCAGGGAAACCATGGTCTTTTCATATCTCATATCTATGTTAATTGTTAATTTTCCAGAGGTTATTGAAATGACCAACATTGTGGGCCGATTTTACTAACCCCCTTTGGACAGGCGTTTGGACAGGCGTACTGGACATTGCTGAGGTCAGAGGACAATTCGCCAATCTCACGGAGTCAAGTTTCGGGTATGAGACCTCGATCCTCAGAAGAGAGGACAGCGGGATTGGGGGTTTGGGGTCTCCATCATCCGCCAATGATGACCTACGATGACCTGATGACCCTAGAGGGAATCATAGGGAATCATCTGAATCATATCCAAAACTTTGCTTGCAGGTTTGTGAAACATACACAAGAGTTTAGTTTTGCCAGATATTTGGCGGCATGCTCGAGTTGGAACCAGACATAGGTTGCACTCTTCTGGCAGTTGTCCCAACAAGGACAGAAAAGTATGAAAAAGGAATGCCTGTTTTTCTCATGGTGATATAGGGTAAACGTTTACATAGATGTGGAAAACCCATGCTTTGCTTAGGAAACTGTTGATCTACAAATGGTTGAGAAATCCCACTGCCAGGATGCCGCCAGACTTCTCTGCGCAGCCATTAGTGCGACCCTACACTGCGCATGCCAAGAGGGGAGACCGGGGAGATGGAGCAACAGGCCTCGGGCATGGCGGCTGGAAGTTAAGGGTAGCTGAATGGACATTACAAGGAGCCCTAAAAAGATAGAAACATGTGTTTCCAGGAAGTTATAGATGATATTTGCCAACCATATTCCATCATATTTCCCGGTGTCCCGCTTTTCTGTCCATGTTGGGGTTGACCCCTGATGACTTGACGACCGAAGATGGGGCTGACCGGCATGGGCAAGACGAATAACAAATAGGTCGCCCCAAAAATCAGTGTCTTACTGGCAATATGGGACATTGTTATGGAATAATTATATATATAATATAATATATATATATATACATATATTTAATAACGGGATTATAATTCTCCACTTTTTCATGGTATGTCAGCGAATTTTGATGGTGAAGTGTCTTCATCCTGCTCATCCTGCACATCCTCACAGGTCAGGCACGGAATAGCTGAAAGTTTTAGCCCATAAACTTTAGTAAACCCTCTGGTAATTTAACATAGCTATTGAAAATGGTGATTTATAGTGGATTTTCCCATTAAAAATGGCGATTTTCCATAGTTATGTTAGTTTACCAGAGGGTAAACCCTCCGATTCACCAGAAGGCTTGATCCATCACATCTTGATTTTCATCTTTGCTGGGAGCTTGAAGAATCCACCAAAAAAGGGACCCCAGGTCAATGAATCAGCTCCATCTCGGGAGATCAACAAGTGCACTAGGCTTTAATCTATCAGGATCAATAGCTATCCCAGGCGTAAGCAGCAACCAGCTGACCTCATGGGCGCGCCTCCCAGTAGCCCATCATTACTGCTGACTCCCCCCTTTCTAAAATGTTAAGCCCCTATCTCTTTGTTGCTCAACGTTGCTGCTCATTACACATATTCACGGACTTTTTCAGAATTACCTCACCCTGATTTTTTTTGCTGGGTAACAAACACACACATACATACATATATTTGCATGATACCATACACCATCTCCTAGCAAGGGTCCATCATTCTTGATACTTGGATATATCATGATATATCCTCATTTCTCATTTCTACTAGAGTTAAGTCGTTGACTCTCCATCTGTTCACATCTCAGCCATAATTTTCTCTGAGTTTCAGATGGAACAACAACAAAAGATCCCGTGGTTTTCCGTCAATTTCAACAAGACGGTGCCCTCCAGTTATAAGTTGGCTTATGAACCCCATTAACCGATATCATGTAGATACACATACCTACCAATACCTACCATAAATCCCATTTAGCGAAGTACCTCTCATTTGGTGGCTCCTTCCTGTGAATAAACAACTGGAGGTGCTGGAGTTTAAACAACATCAGCCCACAATTTACGGTACCCGATGGCGAACAACATAGCTATGGAAAATCCATCATCTGTATAGCTCATTTCCGCGGGAAACTTATGGATTTTCATAGATTTTCATAGATTTTCCATATGTTCGCTGATCCAATGAAATCCCCATTTGTTGATAGCCGCTAGATGGGTGAAATCACCAACTTTTTCCATCCATTTCCATCAAAGGGAGATCTTCAGGACCCTAAAACAGAGGTACCGTACCATTTAAGGCCATATTTTGTGGGGATATTCCCTTACATAGCCCATCATAGCCCTAAAACATAGGCCTTATATTTGGTAAGTACCTCCAACAAATCGATTCCTGAAATGGTCGATTTTGGCCGATTATTATATATCCCCATTATATTTTCATCATTATCCCTATGATATGAGTATAACCGACAAAATTAGCGAACGACTAAAGTAGTGGTGCGTGGACTTGGGATGTTCAAATTTTTGTGAAAACCTTCACAACCGATAGGGGACCATCCACTTACCGATACCCTATTTTTACACATAGCAGATGGAAGTACAAACCTTCACAACCGATAGGGGACCACCCACTTTGGCCATGTACATTGCGAGTAGTAAGTAATTTTGTCCACCACTCATATATGCCCTTTTATGTCTCCCTTATAGCCCAGGTTCATACCCATTCTTGTCCAACTAGTCAATCAATGGCTGAGACCATCATTTTTTTTTTCGTATGTTTTCCATATATTGTTTCCTATATGTTTTTTCCCGGAATGTTTACAGTTTTTTTTATTTTTCCGAAATGTTTTTTCCATCCATATCATCCCATTTCCTCCTTTTCCTCCATTTCCAGGTGTGAATCTCTTGATGGCGCTGAAACTCCCGGGCCAAGTCTACGACGAGGGCAACTTCTTTCCCAAGGAGGACTCCACAGACTCGGAGGACCACGACCTGCCGCCCTGGGACGCAGAGCTGACCAAGAGACCCAAGCGCGTGGCGAGACGAAATGGGGGAACATTTTGGGTTATTCCAAGTAGCATATATGATATGTAATATTTATTGTATAGAATTTCTAGAATATATATATATATTTATATATATATATATAAATAAATGTATATATATATATAAATGTATATATATATGAATAAATGTATATATATATATATACATACGTAATATATATTATAATATATGATATATGATATGGAATATATTATATAATACCCTGGGGTAAATTAACGTAGACGTGGAAAACCCATGGTTTTCCTAGGAAAGTGGTCTACACATGATGGGTTTTCCAAATCTATGTTAGTTTACAGGAGATCAAAAAGGGGACTTATGATTCTATGGTACAATACATATGGCTAGGGATCAATACCTTTAGATACCTTTTTTAGGGCAATGAACACCCATCTACCAGCTATTTTGATGTAAGGGTACAAGGTTTTGACCCATACCCATAGCTGGATTCTTTTGGGGCTACCGAGGCTGTGGCTGTGATGGATATGAAAGAACGGATGCGTCAAATGTTCAAGAGCCCGCAGGCAGCGAAGGGTTTCATCAGATGGCAAGTCGGTGAATACGGGAAGTCGGATGGCTATGGACCAAGGTCCCTGTAAATCGCACCTTATCTTGAGCATATCTTGAGCCAAGATACCATCTACATATAGAATCATATACATATGACATAGTATTACGTATATAATTGTACATGGTACATGTTTTTTTTTGCTGAAAAGACATGGCGCTTGAAACACGTCGGTTTTGATGCGAAAACGCTCCAGTCGTTGTGAAGAGTCAGACGGTTGGATCTGATGCGCAGGTCAAGAGCGAACACGAATACAAACAAGAGGGCTGGTGCAGCACCTTGGATGATTTGATAGGAAATCCACGAATGAATTGATAAATTGATATGGATATATGATGATATATGATAATACACGTAGGAATATGATGTTGTATGATATGTGCAATCGATCAACCTATCCATCAATCCTACCTATCCAATCCAATGCTATCCTATACCTGAATTTGCTATGCTGTGCTATGCAATACTATCCTGTCATGTCCTGTTCTGTCCTGACCAATCGATCTGAATCTATATGATATCGTTACAATACGTTATTATTCTTGCCACAAGTATCATTATAACTAGTTCACTGATTTATCCTTAATTTATCCTTAACTTATATATTCTAATTGCCATGATATTTATGGTTAAATAAACAGTATGTACATGTACTATATTATAGTAATTTCATAAACCAACCATTGGTTTATAAAACAAAAATAACTTAGACCCAGTTGGTTTATCATTTGATAGACATCTTTGATAAACCAACTTGAATAACTTAAATAGCATGCTATGTCTTATGTAATGAGTTCTTAAAAATCAACCCCCCAAGGCCCCAAGGCCCAACTGCCGAAGTTCATCCTCAGGTCGAATCGCCAGTCATCCCAACTTCGTTACTGGGCCTTGATGGACGTTCAAACAACGGTTTGACGTAGGTTTCTTTGAGAAACACTAGGTCTTTAGAGGTGAACTGACCTGAGAATTTGATGGGTACAGGTTGATTCGCATGGCGGCATGCCGATTTCAAGTTGGAATGGCTGATGATTTTTTGTGCCTTTTTCTGCCGGATGGACTTCGATGTGCATCCCACTTGGGAAATAGTTGATTATAGCCAATTATAGTCATTTTTTTTCTCGAACATATATGAACATCTAGCCCATGCATGGCGATATTCCAAATATAACTGGCTTGTTAGATGCTAAAAATTATACCCTCTGGTTATTTAAGATAGCCATGGTATAGATGGCCCATAGAAATAGATGGTTTACCGTTCTTAAAAATGGGTGGATTTTCCATGGCAAACTGTGAATGTCATAACCAGATGGTACACTAAATCGATGAAACGAACGGCGTTTCATGAGACGCTAAGGTCAAGTTTCTGTACATCATATTGGGATATATTGGGTAGGTGAAGTAGGTCAACATAAATCCTTAAATGGATCATCAACCGACCATCATTTAGATATTTATCAGTCATTTTCATTTAGATGTCATTTTGATGTCGATTTTCTCAGGAAACCGTGGTCTATGGTTTCATCATTGCCAACGTCGTTTGGCTTGGCATTGACGCGGTGGTGAACCAGGAGGACTCGGTACATGACTCGACTCCGACATGGCTTAGGGACGGCCATGTGTCAAAGTCATCCTCCCAATAGTCATTGTAATAGGGATAATATATGGGATAAGGTTCCATATAATGGTGGTTAATAGTGATTAATACAAGGGATTCATAGTGATTAATGGTGATTAATAGTGACTAATACTAGAGATTAATAGTGATTAATGGTGATGAATAAAGATTAATGGTGATGAATAGTGATTAATGGTGGTTGATAGTGATTAATGGTGGTTAATAGTGATTAATGCTTATTAATAGTGATTAATGGTTGTTAATAGTGATTAATGGTGATTAATAGTGATTAATGGTGATTAATAGTGATTAATGGTGATTAATAGTGATATAATGTGGATAAAACAATCATGAACCACCCATGACTGGGAATGGTAAACATACCACCTATAAAAATGGTGTTTTGGGGGATGGTTTATTATTGTTTTACCCACATGATTGTAATTTAATGATACAGTATCATTGATAGATTAAATGGAATTTACAATTCCATCAATCCATTTTGATAATGAGACCATGGTCAATATGGATTTATGGATACCCAATGGATTATGAATCCATCATCAAGCAACTTGAGAAGATTCTTCAGAAAACTGAATGACTGTGAATGACACACCGAACGGTTGGAAACAATACTTTTAACACAGTGATTGATGATCGTTTTGGCAAATGAACTTGCGATTTTCTTCTAAACCTCTGCCCTCAATTAATTGTATGATCTCTGAAGTTAATAAAGGGCCAGCAACTGGCTGTGCCCTTCCAACCTGGGTAAGCGGACTACTGTTAGTTCAGTACCACATAGTACAACTTATATACAGTATATATATATAACAATAAATGCTATAAACGGGAGATAAGATGTGCCCCTCGAATAGCTGGTGCTATGGGAATACATAAGGTACCCTCCGGTAGTCAAACTGAATGGAGGTTTTGATTTGACTGGGAAAATCATCGAACTCGATGGTGGCTTTCCAGCGGCCCGCCAAGTTTGATGACACCGGAGGTTGTTTTTTTTTCTTTGGTGAACATCCAAAAAATGAACAGAATGGAGTCCCTCGGATAGCTATAATATGTTATAAGTTAACGTGGCAACCTACTCTCCTGTAACCTACTATGAGATGGTAATAAGATGTAATAAGTTATATTATATGATATGTGAAGCTACTCTCCTGTAATCCAACGTGGAAGCAGCTGGAAAATCCTATGGCTCGTTGGGATTGAAGGATTTGTTGATCAACGCAGAAGCCTGGGTCATTGCGCACCTCGGGCCGATGAATGGTGGAATTTTTGCCTGCCTTTTTCGGGACTGCTGATGGACCATGTCTTCACCAAAATGTGAATGTATCTACTGTACAGTAATTTATAATATATATATATACACATATGTATTACCTGCTCATAGAATTACGTGTAACTGTATATATGTATATATGTGTGTATATATATATATGCACCACCAATATATGGTTATGTATTTGTATAGATATAAGTGCTGATTTACAGCTCCCTCCTTGGATTGGAGGCCGAGCGTGGCCTCAATCTTGCAGGATCAAGGATGTGCACGTTCGTCTTCATGATGCATGTTCAGATGCATACTTATGCAATATAATGCAATATATATATATATACATACATAATACAATACAAATACGATACGATACGATACGATACGATATGATTTGATATTATATCTATATATATATATGATGTATATATATATCTGATATAATATGGTATACAAGGCGTTGTACAAACGTGTTCTTTGTGATTCAACCAGCAAGACTTGTGACCAAGACTGGGTACAGACGCTGCTTTGGGCTAAATGTGTAATAACATGTGGGTAAATGTCCAGTACATGTCTTGCACATGGGTTGGTCTGAAAATGGAACAGCTAAACACCTAGTAGTCTATCACCAGTTTCGCTGGTAAAGTTGCAAGAATTTTGGGGTCCCATCCCCATTCCCAGACACCATGGGTGATCTGAGGATTGAAAACGTCTTCTGCATCTTTTTCTTGGGTGAGCTGTCGGTCCGCTTGGGTGTTGCACTCAGTCAAAGTGTGGCGGGACTGCTGTATTGATTGTGCCGGTTTGTGCCCGGAAATGTTGTCATGTCATGTCGTAAACTGTATTTATATATATACCCGTACCCACAAAAAATGGTGCAAACCCAATTATGAATTCATTTGTTGGGCCCTGCTTTCAATACCACCAAAAAGGTCAATTTACAAATTGGGGTGAATTGGAGATGGCTTACTAGTGTGTTTGCCACACTACACCATTTGATTATATTTGATTTGCCCTGGTGATTGCGCTTGGCAATGGCAAATCAGCCATTGTTGTCGATTCTGATCCAAGGTTATTTCCTTGAAAAGCTATGATTTTCCAGCCATGCTAAACTTCAAGAATTGGATGACGGCACTGTTTCTACAGCAAATCCCCATCGTTGGCGGTAAAAATTTCCGTAGCTTCCAAGACTTCTGTTCAACCCATACCCAGAGGGTGGCGTTGTGAGGTGCCTACCAGTCATTGATTGGTGCTGTGAAGGACTGGGTACACACGGATTTGCTGCATCTTTTCTTAATGGGAAAACACTGAGAATATTTTAGAGGAACTGGGGATAAACCCATGGTTTCTACCCTAAACCAGTGACAGATAGATTCGTTTACGACACACATATGGCGAATTTCCGGAGAATTGAAATTTCAAAGTGATTCATCACAAACAACTGGACTGAAGCAACCCGGTCACCGTAGGCTTAAATAATCTATGTTATGTAGATTGACTTGGACAAAATATTTGGGATTTACCCTCTGCTAATAACACCAAACGTGGCCAGCTAAAATCCTAGCCATGGAGCGTTGCCGGGAAGATCATATCTAGTTGGTGGTTTGGAATATTTTTTATTTTTCCATATATTGGGAATTTCATCATCCCAACTGACTTTCATATTTTTCAGAGGGGTAGGTCAACCACCAACCAGATATTCCAAGAAAGGAAATTTTCCAGCCACCGGTGCCACGCCATCCGTAGCCACGGAACTTCGGTCGGTTCTCAGACGCAGGATCCGTGGATCGTGGTGGACTCGCTGTTGGTGCTGGGAATGATCCTTGAGACCTGGATCTTTTTCCTGTGCCTCGGTGAATTTTCGCGTTTAAAACGGGGGGGCGGGGTTTTCTTGGGGTCAGCTTAAATGGTTCTTATATGGGTATGGATCAATACCTATTAATACCATTTTTAAGGGGATGAACGTCCATAAATCCCAGCTATTTTGGGGTTCACTAGGTACCAGGGTTTTGACTCATAGCCATATGCTTAGGGCTTTTATATGAGATAGTAGTGGTGAATCAATGGCTGAAAATATGGCTACTAACGGCTATTGATAATTGGTGGAGACTGGAACATGAATTTTATGACTTTCCATTCAGTTGGGAATTTCATCATCCCAACTGACGAAGTCCATCATTTTTCAGAGGGGTAGGTATACAACCAGAGAATGGTTGATGTTGGATGGTTCCAGAGTCTCCATAAAGAGGCCATCCTCCACTGAAGAATCCCGCCACTGAGAATACTTTGAAAGTCACCAAAAACAGCAGGAACCGGCATTTTTTCCAGCGCGATTCCAGAAAATGAAGCGTCATCCATCAGTATCAATAGGGTTTTAGTGTATGCTCACGATTCATTTTCATCTTAAATCTACCGTGGTTACTGGTTTCAGTCATGTCGTAATGTCATTGCCCTAGCTACAAGGTGGTAAATGATTTCCAGATTTCTTTTCATTAAATATCCCATGATTAACAATGTTATTCATCATTAATTAACCATAACTTCACCACGAATTAACCGTTATTGTGTAACCATTTATATATGGTAACCGTTATTAACCATGTTTCCTCAACTGGGCACCTACTGTATCACTTGCCCAGGATCCTTCAATTTGCCGAAGTGGACATCAGCTTGATCGATCAGTCCAGCTTGCGATTGCTCAGGCCAAGGGTCGACTTCAACTGGGACATTTCACCAAAAAATGATGTTTTTTTTCATGGTTTTTCCTCATCAAACTCCACAAAACTCTTAAATTCCCAGAAGGTAAGTTTTTTTGGGAGAGATTCTTGAAGTGAAAGATGTTTTGCTCCATATCATGGAACATGGTTATATACACCCAAGAATATCACGGACTCAATTTGCCGGAACTTGTTCGCAAGCAGGCCATGTCAAGAATCGTCCAAGACAATCCAATACACTGGTTTCCTCTAAGATTTCTTCCTTGATCAACCAGTTTTTCACTCCGGTACATGGTAAACTCCGGTAAACTTACCATCTGGTTATTTAACATAGCCACGGAAAATCCACCCATTTTTAATAGGTAAACCATCTATTTCAATGGGCCATCTATACCATGGCTATGTTAAATAACCAGATGGTAAATCCCATTAGATCCCATAAAATCCCATTAAACCACCATAAAATCCCATATTCCTATGGTTTTCCAAAGGGATCACTGGGCGGGCTGCCTGTCGTCCCAAACATCATCCCATTTCGCCCAGGGTGCTGCGGGTCTCCAGAGTCGCTCGCATTGTGCGGATTCTGCGGGCGCTGCCGGAGCTGTTGATTCTGGTGAAGGCTGGAGCCGTTTTCGCCACTGGTGGGCTACAAGGTGGAGCCCCCGGAAGAAAATTGGAATATCTATGGTTAATCTATGGTTAATCTATGGTTAATAATTGGAATAACAATATATCTGGTTGGTGGTGACTGGAACCATGGAATTTTTATGACTTTGTGAGTCCGCTAACTTTTTTGTAGATGTATAACTATAGTTCATGGGGAAAATTTCCCTGTCCTATGAGTCCATATGAGTCCTATGTATATCTGGGGAGGGGGGTCACCTTGTACCTTGATGTGCATCCTGCAAGGTCCTTTTTTGTTGTGGGCAGCCATCAATGGGGATGAAATGATCAAAAGATGGGATATGATGGGTATACAACCACTAAGACTAGTTGGTGGTGCCATTTCTTTTTGGTTTCAAACATAGACATGGGATAAAAAATCCCCAATGGCGAGCATATACTGGGCATATCCGCAGTCTATTCAACAAAACAATGGGTTGCAAATGAACCAAGCATAATTTGGACATACCTCAAGTAGGAGTTCAGATGAATTTGAAGCAAGACTCTTGTGGGATTTCAGCGAAAACACACAGGACTGGATTTGGACAGACAAAAAGTGGATGGATTTCAGCAACCAATTCAGCCAACTCATGGCCAATCCGTCTGGAAATACACCGTGTTGAAGAAAGCCAAAAAAAGGTGAAGGGCAAGTGAATTTGGAAATGTCTTGTCATTTTTTTAAAAGCATACTGTATGAATATATGTATAGTATATAGATACGAACAAACCAACTCAAACATGTTTCATTTTTCTTCTTTCAAGAGCATCTATCTATATGTATCTAAGATTAGCCACTACGAATTTGGTGGAGTACACCACCAAATGTTAAATTTACTGTCTACTATGCGGATATTACTGCGCTTGCTAATCAACAGCATGGGGATATCATGGGAGATGATGTATTCAATGCTTGGAACATTTTTAATGTATGTACAGTAGCACCTTCTGGACAGAGATGGGTCAACAGTTGAGGATTTTGCAGACCATCGTATTTGATCATTTGTGGAAAGAAATCCTGAACATGTGAAGTGTTGCTTGGTCCGTAATCCTAATTTTTGAAGGGTTTTTGATCGTTTCATCGTTACAAAATCACCTGAATCTCCAAATTGCATGATTTTATATGGAATCCCCTTCTTTCCCGTTTTTTTTCTGGTTTGAAGTGAACCCGAATTTTGATTAGACATTGACTAAATTGAATCCACTTCTTTGCAGCTTCTCCATGCTTCTCCCGTTGTCTTGGTTCACATGCCCTAAGTTTTGATGGTATCTGAATATCTCCAGCAGATGAATGACCACAAAAGTGATCAAAGTGATCGTTCCCAGCAGGCCTTGGGAGTGGCCACACGGTCAGTTTTCTTCACCTTTTGTGGCTTGGGCACTGATAAAATCAGTATCCAAAAGGTGGACATCTTGAAAACACAACTAGCTTCTCAAGAGATTTCTGCGGTTCTTTAACCACTATTTCGGACTAGTTAGCTATATAACTATACCAAAATGCTGAAGTTTATCACCTTCAAATTAGCAACTGGTCGGGAAACTTGAGAGACAGCTGTTTGATCTGGCAATTTTGAATCCCAAGAAAACCACGTATCAATGCGGATTTTCCAGTGCTTCGACTAGTGGAAGCTGAGCAGTTGGATGAACCAAACACCGTCTGACGGATGGGACCGGTCCGAATCCTGGGAAAAGATTGTGATTCTCCATGTCATGTCCCAAGTGCCCTGCGTAATATTCACAGAATTGGGTCTTTGACACCCCATTCAATAATGGTAACACCATCTTCTATTGGTACATTGGTATAGTATATATATATATAGTATATATATATAGTATATATATAGTATATATATATTTATAGTATATATATTTATAGTATATATATAGTATATATACTATATATATAGTATATATATAGTATATATATATAGTATATATATAGTGTATATATATACTTATATATAGTATATATATATATAGTGTAGTGTATACATCCACAAGAACTTCAGTGATGAAGAGTTCAGGGTGGGCAAAAAAGCCCAGAAAACGCCACAGCTCCATCCGAGGTTTGCTGTGTGGAGCCCCAGGGACCTTGGGGCGACGATCGAAACGCACGGCTGATGCTGGTATGAGGGTTTTGCTTGTGGATCCCTGAGAAATTTTCTAACTTCAATTTTGGGGACCTGATATGACCTGATATGACCTGATATGACCTGATATGACCTGATATGAACTGATATGACCTGATAGTTGATCAATTTTGATCATGTTTAGTGAAAAAACCTGAACACATGACTCAGGATGCTGACCATCTACCTCTTTGCGCTGGCTTGTACGACCATTGGGAAGGCACGTGCCAGGTACAAGGTGAGGTTTTCTAGATAGCTAAGCTGGTGAACATAACTAGGTAACTAGGTTAAGTATTGGTTTGTGGATGTTTATGGTAGATCTATCGAACTAGTGAATGGGTTTATAAACCCGGTGGCTTCACCTTAGACCTTGAGCCCCAGGAGATACCACAATTATATGTATATATATTATATAATAGCCCAGTATATGAGCCCAACCCCATTGGTTCAACCAGATGATTTACCCCATGAATAATCCCATTGACTATTAAGCCCCATTCTCAAAGCTCATATTCATGCCATGAAGTGGCAGCTCAAGTTATCTATGGTATACGATTCGGGTATGGCTTAGAAGCATGCAAACCGGGCTCCATAGTTTGGATGGTTTCCAAGAGTGGCTTATCATGTTTCCGTTTTTTTGGTTGCCCCACTTTAGGTCGTCATGCCCATAGTATGGGTCAAATTGTTGATGCCCCCACAATTGCTCGGTTTTCTACTGTCTCCAGATCTTGGCTGGGATATCTAGAATTTTGAATGGGATGATAATATGGGCCTGGTTCGAAAATTCATTACTTACCCAGCCAATGGACAGTATAGTGCCATATATATATAACTAAAACAATCCTGCCATCTTTGGGGTCTATTGATATCCTCGTGAATTAACCCATACCATCTGACACCCAAACTTCTCGGTTTTTTTTCATGGAAAATGACTAGATTTCCCAGTGAACACCATGATTTCCAATGAAGCATGGGTACTTTCCCATACCATCTGCCAGGACACAACGTCTGGAATGGAGTTTTTCAGCACTTTGGGCACATCCATGCAAGGGCCCAAGGGGCCCAAGGGGGTGAAGTGTAGGCACTGCCATGGGTGCAAAGTGTGCTCAAGGATTTGGAGGAGTCAGCCTTTTAAGATGTTGAATGTTGTTGAGAATTTAGTTGCTATAACCTTGTCCAACGGACATGATTCAAAGTAGAAGTGACCCGACTGCCCATCGATTTGGATCCGATCAATGCAGAGGTAGATTGAAATCTTGCAACCTGCAACCCCTGGAAGTGTGACAGTTGGGAATCCAACCTCACTTGCTGTTGATCCATGTGTTTTCTCAGAGTCTGATTTCTCCATTGAAATTGGCGCCAATCGTGACCCCCCACACACATATATATATATATACATATATATATATATATACATATATATATATACATATATATACACTGTATATAGTAATTTCATTTTTGTTTGATGATTAAAACGTGTAAAGTGCCATTTTTTCATGGTTACTCTTCTCACTTTTCCTTGTGGTGATGGGTATATAACATTATATAACCTGGTAATTTTTGACTTGCCCATTTTTTCATCTCGAGAAAACGGTGACCCTCCAGTAAATTAACATAGACCCTGCCAGATAAGGGTTGGAAGATTCATTTCCACTAAAAACTGGTGATTTTCAGGGTCAAACATGAATATCATGGGATATTTTTAATATCATGATATTTTCCCATATATATATATATTATATATATATATATATATCTTCCATAGATTTTCAGGGTCGATTCGTGAGTTTTCCAGAGGCTATCGTTTCGGAATGTCCGAAACGATGAAGGCCTCGGCTCGAGGTTCACCCTCTTCTTCCACGGCCTCTTTGGATTTGACCTGCCGCGGATTGCCACCATCATTTTCGTCCGCTGACCCAAGAGAGGGGACCGGGATCCATGGGTTGATTTACTGTACACTTAGACTATACATATACTGTATATATATATATATATATATACAGTATATACACATGATATGTATTATATATTATATATTATATATTATGTATTATATATTATATATTATATATTATATGTTATATGTTATATGTTCTACGTTATATGTTATATATTATATGTTATATGTTCTACGTTATATGTTATATATTATATGTTATATGTTATATATTATATGTTATATGTTATATGTTATATATTATATGTTATATATTATATGTTATATATTATATGTTATATATTATATCCATCATTTATGGGGATTTGAACTATTTGAAGCATCAAACATCTGGGGATACACAAAAATATAACTCATAGGTGAATATTTTTCAGGAAGCAAAACTGGTGATTCAACGGATTCAAGCATCAAAATATGGGGTTCCATCATTCAAAATATGCTGATACTAGATTCTAGATAAATGATGGTTGGTTGATGATTTGTGCAGGGGTCATTTTTTATACTATCCTCTATATGCTAGGCAGAACATAATCCGTGAATCGGGAAACCTTATTGATCACCCAGTAGCATGGAACGACAAAGGGTGCTGACCACTGCTCAGTTGGACCAGTGGTTTTTTTTGTGGCCATCAAAGATGAGGATGTATAGCCATAAGCTTAAGAGCTGGTTAGTAAATTGGGTAACAAACAACCACAAGAAAGGCATATAGTGAGACATAGTGGGTGATATGCAAGACCAACACGATCCTCCTGAAGCGAAGATGATGAGAAACTCTGAAGGCGAGCGAATTCAATCGAGCTTGACGGGTTCAGAATACACTGGGAATCCCCTTACAGTAAGCAGATCTCGCGGGGATCTTCTTTGGAATGGCACCGGGGGGTGTTGGAAAAGGATTATTCACCTGCTTGCTCGAGAGACCAGTACCAAGGCTGACAACGTTGCCCTGTCCATCGTTTTCTGCGCATATTTGGTTTGTGCTCCCCTGACAGCCCGGCACCCAGCCTGATTTGACGAAACCAACCTTCGCCTCCTGAAGAATGCTCTGTTCCAAGCTTTGAGACATTATATAAAACTGCAATGTTTTTCCAGATCTTTTGAAACATTGCCATATTTAGACCTACCACAATATGTATGTAGAATATACATATACTGTATCATAATATGATTATTATAACAGATACAGATATAATCAATTATAAACAATATGTAGATATACATAGGTATACACATATGGTCATTCACATTACACATATTTTCCGAAAGAGTGCTTGAGATATCGAAAGATTCGCAGATGCTGAACCTCTTGGTGGCGGTGCTGGTGGAAGTTGTGGGAGTGTTGGCCATTGCTGAGCAAGAGATGGTGCAAAACCAGCTGCCTGGCGAAAATTTTTCCAAACGCGTCTCAGGCGTCTCAAAGGATAGAAAGTCGAGGATATGATGGGTATAGATGACTTATATGACTTGTATAACGACTAAAACTGCTTGGAGCTTTCAAAGTTGGGTCTTGCTGTGCAGGATATTATTTAAGTGCCCAAATGGGTGATCTTTTTCAGGATGGATTGCAACCGCATCAACCACCAATCAGATGGTCAACTATACTATACCCTCAGGTAATTTGCTGACATAGCTATTGAAAATGATGAAAGAATGGGCCAGTCGAAATAGTTGATTTACCCATTAATAGCATGGTGATTTTCCACAGTTCTGTTAGTTTACCAGAGGGTACTCGTACATTTCAAAAGTTGTTTTTCAATTCCAATCCTTTGGCAGCAACTCCTACAGGTATGAGTGGGACCAAATGCGGCTGGCCCTGGGTGAGCTCTCAGAAGATAACATCACGGTGGATCAGATTCTTGGTCAAGAATCCCTGCTGGTGAATGGTTGGTGAATGGCTGGGGTATATATATATGCATATATATATATATATTATAATGTCGTTTTTTCCGCCTCAAACATGGATAGTTATGAATAGTTCATATCTCACTTTAATATCTCACTCAAACTTTTGGCGAAGGATAGCTATACCGGACCGAACATTTTTGAACCCTGAGCTGGATTCTTCGCATTTGCTGACTGCTGAAGGGACCTGGTGGACCCGGTGATCTGAGGTTTAAGAAGCTGTTGGACAAGAATCTTGGGTGAGCAACTGGGGGACTCCTTGGCGGACCCCAACCCTGGGACTTTGGTGAGATTTTAAGTTCAGTGTTCTTTGTGCACACAAATGAGAAATGTATGGAACTGGGTTTCAAGTTTCCAGATTCCATTTTCATCCATTTTCAATATTCAATCCCCTGATGAATTGCAAGTGACGAGAATTGATTGTTGTCCAGACCTTGGGTATGTCGCTACATCCATGAAGGCAGTGGGAGGCAAGACACATTTTTTACTTCACGACTCCTTGCCGATTGCTTAAGAGATGGTCAACTCCTTATTTTTCGGTTGTTTCAACACCTAAACTTCGAATCTTCTAGTTTCTCAACAGTTTAACTCCCGATTTTTTCAGTTTTTTGTTTTTTAAACTAGATAAAACATAATATAAAATATAACATCATATAGTATCATTTACTATTCTTTAATATCATATATAATCATGTATAATCATATAATATCATATAACATCATTTAATATCATATAATATCATATAGTATCAGTATCATATATTATCATATAGTATCACATAATATCATTTAATATCATATAATATCTTTTAATATTTTATAATATCATATAATATCTTTTAATATGATACAATATCATATTAATATCATATAATATCATATAATGTAATATAATATCATATTAATATCATATAATATCAAATAATATCATATTCATATCATATAATACCATATATTATCATGAAATATCATGTAATATCATATAATATCATTTAATATCAAATAATATCATATAAGATCAAATTAATGTCATATGATATCATATAGTATCTTATAGTATCATATAATATCATATAATATCATATAATGTCATATAAAATCCTTTGATATCATATAATATCATATAATATCATTGATTTATTAAAATTAATATCATACACTGTCATATAATATCATTTAGTATCATATAATATCATATAATATCATTTAATATCATATAATATCATCGAATATTATATAATATCATATAATATCAAACACATATCATATAATATCATATAATGTTATATATATATATATATATATTCAATATCATATAATATCTTATAATATCATACCATATAATATCATATAGTATCATATGGTATCATATAATATAATATAGTATCATATAATATAATTTAATATCCTATAATGTCGTATAATATCTTTTAATATCATATAATATCATTTAATATCATTTAATATCATATAATATCATTTAATATCATATAATATCAAATAATATTAATACCATATATATATATATGACATCATATTAGTATCATATTAATATCATATAATATCATAGAATATCAATTTAATATCATACTAATTTCTTATTAATATCATATTAATATCATATTAATACCATATATATATGATGTCATATTATATAGTATCATATTATTATCATATAATATCATATAATATCATATCAATGATACTTTTCCAGTGAAAACCCCCTCCCGGTTTTCCCTTCTCGCCGAGGCGTGAGGCTTTGATCGCCATGCGTGCCCTGGGGATCGACGTCATCGCCATGCTGGAAACGCCGCAGCTGATCTTTGGAGAGCCGCTGGAGCTGAGATCACCAGCCGATGGTGTTTTTGATTCATGAAGAAATGATAAATATCAATAGTATATGGATGTATATGGAATATATATGGGAAAATCTATGGAATATATAATTATATATGGGAAAATATCATGATGATATCCCATGATATTCATGTTTGACCCTGAAAATAAGCCATTTTTAGTGGAAACGGATCTTCCAACGCCTATCAGCCGAGGCGTTTTCGATGTTTAGATGAGGATAATCCATGGGAATATCATGGGAACGTTGTCTACAGCAAGACCCAACATCGATGGAAAAGTAGGAATCATGTTTTTTTCTTTTAATTGAGGATATCATGGGGATATTGTATGGTAAATATGACGTCATGGATGGGGATATATTTTATCATATATATTGAGAGCTGATCATCATATCTATCATTAGATTTTCTCAAAAAGATCATGGTTTTCCTTTTTTTAGATGAGGATTTCATGGGGATAGTGTATATTCATGTATATTCAACATGATGATATGAATATATATATATATATATTAAATGTCATGGAGATATATGGCATATTTGGGATATCATAAACTTCAGATTTTGTAACCACCAAATAATATGTTTAATATGATGATTACAATATGGCTATGTATGGGTATATCTATAATTGAATGCAACCAACGGTGTGATTTCAGAAAATGGAATGTGAAACCAACAAACATGGTGGGATTCCATAAGGATTATCACATGGTATATATACATATTATACGTATATTTTTATCATGTTATATTATAATATACTATATACTATATTATATTACATTATATCATATCATATTATATTATAGTATATTATATTATATTATATAAGAATGTAACCCTACTAGAATACTGGTACATTACTTTTGACTCTTTTTGGGGGTCACTCTAGGGCATCCATGTTCCCTATATTAGATGGGGAGGCGAGGAGCCACTAAAAGTTTCCCAACCGCATGATAGAGTATATATGTAATATAGATAGACTGGTTGGTGGTTTGGAACATTTTTTTATTTTTCCATATATTGGGAATTTCATCATCCCTACTGACGAAGTCATATTTTTCAGAGGGGTAGGTATACCACCAAGCAGTAGAAAGATGGATAGTTGGAGAATTGGTGCTTGATAATTGACACCAAGTCTACGTATTAATTGCGTTTAAATGGCATTAATAGCGTCTAATGCGTCACTAATTGCGTATAAATATACTAGTTACGTTTAATGGTGACTACAAAGTGCGTATAAACACTTGCTAGATTAAACTATATCTTCGAGGTTACTGGAGGTTACGGGATACTCAGATTCTAGAAATTCTAGACTCAGATTCTAGCTTGGTTACGGGAGGTTACGCGATACTCAGATTCTAGAGATTCTAGACTCAGATTGTTACGGGAGGTTACGGGAGGTTACGGGATACTCAGATTCTAGAGATTCTAGACTCAGATTCTGGCTTGGTTACGGGAGGTTACGGGAGGTTACGGGATACTCAGATTCTAGAGATTCTAGACACAGATTCTAGCTTGGTTACGGGAGGTTACGGGAGGTTACGGGAGGTTACGGGAGGTTACGGGAGGTTACGGGATACTCAGATTCTAGAGATTCTAGACTCAAATTCTAGCTTGGTTACGGGAGGTTACGGGAGGTTACGGGAGGTTACGGGATACTCAGATTCTAGAGATTCTAGACTCAGATTCTAGCTTGGTTACGGGAGGTTACGGGAGGTTCAGATTCGGGAGGTTACGGGATACTCAGATTCTAGAGATTCTAGACTCAGATTCTGCCTATAAGATCAAATACTACTAAATTTAGTAAAAAACTAAATTTAGTTTAAAATAGTGATTTAGTTATTTACTACGCTACTAAATTTAGTAAAAATCCAACTAAATCAAAAACTAAATTTAGTTGGCAACTAAATTTAGTAGCATTACTAAATGTACATTTAGTCGGGGAACTAAATTTTTCACTATGTTTTTTTCAATGCAAAATGAGTTATATTTCGATGTTTTTTTATGTATGTGGTTGATCAGTTTTCATGTACATTTTAATGTGTGTAGGCCTTGTGGCCTCACTGTTTCATAATTAGATACAAGGGAAATTGTTGTAACACACATACATACACACATACACACATACATACCTACCTACCTACCTACCGACCTACCTACCTACCTACCTACCTACCTACCTACGTACGTACGTACGTACGTACGTA